>OLHE01000447.1_pt1 | contig 33755 bp, 26 predicted proteins | sample 1605821 | NCBI WGS metagenome assembly OLHE01 (sample SAMN03283250) | human gut metagenome | biome: human-associated habitat; material: feces | host: Homo sapiens | place: USA | collected 2013
ATGGGTAACACCAGTAGATACAACAAGTTGGGCATATGAGCAGGGATATTATTCTTCTGCCGGAAGTGAACATCGTGCAATTCCAGCAATGGCAGAACATTGGGGCTTAAAATGCGATGGATTAGGAACAAATTATCAAAAGATTAAAGAGTCCTTAAAACATGGCAGACCTGTTGTTTCTTTGATGGGGCCTGGCTATTTTACTCGCGGTGGACATTTTATGGTATTAACGGAAATTGATTCTAATGATAATGTAACTGTTGCGGATGTAGGAAGTCGTAAAAGAAGTCAGTATAAGTATTCACTTCATGATGTAATTTCACAATCTAAAGTTGCAAGTGCTGGAGGACCATTTTGGAGTATTTATAAACAAGGGAAAGCCAAAACACAGAATGACAGTAAATCAAATAAACAAGTTTTAAAAATTAGTAAGAATAAAAAAACAGCGACAAAAGCAAAGGTAAATCAGAAAGAAAAAGAAATAATCCAAAGTTTTTATACTGAATTATCAAAGAATTTGACAGATCTGGAAAAAGAGCTTCCAAATAGTAAGGTATTGATTGGAAAAAAAGCGACTGGGACCGAAATTCCAAATGGAAAGATTAATCAGTGTATTTATCGTTTAGGTGAAAAGTTAAACAATGGTCATTTACAATTTATTGCGACACATTATTATTTTGGAGAAGAAGCAATTCTTCATGGGGATGCAAAGTCTGCAAGTATTGATTTGAATTCACGTATTCAAATGCTTGATTTTTAAAAATTGAAAGGAGATGCCGTGGAGAAATCAATCTTCACGGCTAAATATTTATTATGGAGTATGAACTTATTGGAACAATTGTTCCGGCAGTGAAATGTATTTTAAAACCAGGAGAAGCAATGTATACACAATCCGGTGGAATGATGATGTATACTGGTGATATAAATTATTCTACAGGTCTGAGAGGTGGAGTTGTTAAATCCGTTGCAAGACAGCTTCTTGCAAGAGAGTCAGCTTTTATGACAACGTATTATGCAGAAAAGCATATGGGAATTGTTATATTTTCTACGACAATCCCTGGAACGATTCAGTGCTTGAAATTAGAGAAAGGTTCTTCGATGATCTGTCAAAAGACGGCATTTCTTTGTGCAGAAGAGCAGATTATGGCAGATGTTGTTTTTACAAAAAGATTACGTGCTGGTTTGCTCAGTGGAGAAGGCTTTGTATTACAGAAAATTTATGGTGAGGGAAGAGTTTTTCTGGAAATAGCAGGGAATTCAATTATTCATGATCTTAAAGAGGGTGAAGTGTTGTATTGTAATTCGGGAAATGTAGTTGCTTTTCAGGACTCCGTAGATTTTGACATTACATTAGTAAAAAGAATGTCTACATTATTATTTGGAGGAGAAGGAAATTTTCTTGTAAAATTGACAGGACCTGGAAAAGTTATTTTACAAACACAGAATCAGATGCAGAAAGTGAAAATTTATGAGAATCAATAAAATGTGGGTGCATTACACAAATTTCATAAGAAAAATGTAAAAATATATAAAAAAATACATAAAAATGTGTAATAAACTTGAAAAATGATATGTAATATGATATTATAATATAAACAGAAAAGTTATTATTTGAAAAATCAATTTCGGGAATAAGAAAATTTTTTTGTTAATAACGTGTAGTGTAAATAATAGCGATGGCGAATGGTTATATTGACATTGGAAATTACTTTTTCATAAGATTTTCCTCCTTAAAAATTTTATCGATATGTGTCAATGTAAAATGGATTGGTTCGATTCCAATCATCGCCTTTTATCAAAGATATGAATATCGTTTTTTTGTATGTTCCCTATAAACATCCCTGTTAAGTTACTGTACAAGAAATAGAGTTTTTTATATTTATATCTTTGATTCTTCCAAAAAATAGGTAGGGAAATACGAGCCTTAAAGGCAATATATTCCTTACCACTCCCCTTGGAAAAGTATTGGGATACAATAAAATAATGGATGTATTCCGTTGGAGTATGCTAACATTTATTATTTTATTTCGGAGTTCGATTCTTTGATTTTCCAATCAGGCTAGGTGGGCTCATGATTATTGAGTCTGCATTAGCTTATTAAGCCCATATGGTACAATGGTGTAAATGGGATCACAAACGAGTGCTAATCGTTCTAGTTTTTAGAGCTATTCAGGTTCGAATCCTGATTGTACCGTTGCTAATAAAGTTACTTTATTAGTTTTGATGTTTAAAGTGGAAATGCTATGTACTCTGCTTTAAACAACTTGGAAAGTAAATGGTAAATTTAATGATCTTGTATTTTATCTTTTTGTAAATACTTTTTCAGGATTGCTTGTATTTGCTCAAAGATCAGATCGTCATGTTGAAATAACAACATTTTATGGTATCCCACGATCATTATTATCGGAGTTCGATTCTCCGGCTTTCCCTAAGAGTTACTGTTTTTTTGTTTGTTATTTTCAGTTTACTCTTACACTTTCAATCATTGTTTAATTAAGTACTACTCATTCGTAAAGGCAATGCTGTTTTATGCGTGTTGCTATTAAAAATTCCTTAACGATGAACAAAAATTGCGTGTCCAAAAGATACGCTTTTTTTGTGCTTATGTATTATGCAAGTCGGATATGGGATGTCCGCCAAGAACGCTGCAGCATTTTTCTTGGTTCCCTGGTTCGAGTCCAGGACTTGCTCTTTCTGTTAATTTGAATCAATAAGAGAGGATGGGGATTTTATGAAGAAAAAGAACATATTTACTGGATTATTTGCTATGTCAATGATTGCATCAATTACTGGAATTAAAAGCGTTGATACAATCAATGTTAGTGCAGCTCCTAAATTAACGGTAAATCGTACTTATGAAAATGCGACAAGGATCAAGGGGCAGACGAAGAAAAAGTCCTGTGTAAAAGTGAAGATAGGAACAAAAACGTATAAAAAAGATGAACCTGTAGGTAGTAATGGGTTTCATGTGAAAATATATAAAGCTAGTGATACAGGGAAGAATGCCGAAACTGAACAGCACAAGCATACGTATACCCAACCTATATATGCTAAAGTTCATCACGAAGAGATAGGTCACATGGAAACAGTAACCGATCCTCCAACATATCATGATGAAAAATGTGAACATGTTATCTGTCAGGATTGTGGAAAAGATTTAACACAGGCTTATATTGAAGGAATTAAGAGCAGATACTTGTTGGGTATAAATGTAGTTGTGGAGAATGGAAATTAGTCACTAATTAGTTGTCAGGCAGCACACATAATTGTATATGCGTGTTGCCTGTTTTGATACAGTTTTTCTTTATTTTTTTATATTTATATGATATACTGAATATGTGATTTTATTAGACTTTGGAGCTTTAGGAAAAGCTCTGAACATTTTAAAGAAATCAAAAAAATAGAAACTTAAACCTAAAGGCATAAATTTAGCAGATAATATATAGATCTGCTTATTTTTATGTCTTTTTTTATTAAAAAAGAAGGAGAGTTATGAAAGAAGAAAAATTTTTACAAAAATCAAAAGAAATGCAGGCGACAGTATATCGTCATGCATATTGTAATTGTTGCGGTACAGAATTTGTTCCAAATGATGAATATATGGTTTGTCCTCAATGTGGATGTGAATACTCCGAGGAAAATAATTATCGAATTCTAGCAGAAAACCTCGGTCAACTTTAGTTGTCTGAGGATGAATGCGTCAGGACGGATTTTATTTTTTATTTCAGCCAAGTATCAAGAAAGGAGGAACAGTACAATGCGTACCTGGAGAATGACATTCAATCCCAAAAAACAAAAAGATTCTGTATTCTGTCAGTATTTCCTGACAAACACCACAGATGCCAGACGTATGTATAATACTGCAAATTTCTATATCCGCAATACGATGACTGGGATTAAAAAGTCGCCGGAGTTGCGGACTCCGAATGAAGTTGAAGTGTTGCATGACGTCTTTACGGGAATTCAGAAAGCAAACAAAGCGAAAGATTCAAAGTATCAGAAAGATCTGGAAAAGTATAACAAAGGACTTTTAGATAAACAGCCGAAGAAACCAAAACACTTTCCATATCCCACATCAAAGGAATGGCTTTTGACTTACAATGTACTGGATGCTGTCTTTAAATATACGCACAATGAGGTATATTACAGCATGAACAGCCAGCTTAACCAGAATGCCATCCGGAAAGCCGCAGCAGCATGGAAAGGATATTTTAAAACTTTGAAAGACTATCGAAAGAATCCTTCAAAGTATAAAGAAAGACCAAACATGCCCGGTTATCTTAAGAATCCTCAGTATGTGGCATGGTTTTCCAATCAGACGGCAAAGTATTCTGTGAAAAAGGATGGAAGGGCATATCTTCGTTTTACCAAAAACAAGGACCTTTTCTGTATTGGAAAAGCTTCCCTGTATACAGGACTCCGATATGTAAAAACAGAGATCAAGCCGCAGCATGGTTGTTATCTCATTCTTGTGACATTTGATGATGGTGTGGAACTTCCAAAAGCTCCAGAGAAACCGAAACGTATCATAGGCATCGATCCCGGAGTTGATAATCTTGCGGCAGTTGTGAACAACTTTGGCGTTTATCCGTTTCTGATCAAAGGTGGTGCAGTCAAGGCAGCGAATCAGTGGTTCAACAAGAAACGAGCTTCGCTTCTTTCTGCAGTAACCGCAGGATCAGACAGCCGACATTCGGTCAAGAACAGTCATTCCTTATATGCGTTAAGCCGAAAACGGGATGATCTTTTCAGGGATATCTTTTACAGAGCTGCATGGCATATCTGTCGGTTTGCGATAAGACATCAGGCTGAGGTGATCTTGATCGGTCATAACAAAGATCAGAAACAGGAGATCAGACTTGGAAAGCAGAACAATCAGAGTTTCGTTTCCATTCCGTTTGCACGGTTCGAACAGATCTTAACAAACACCGCTGCAAAATGTGGAATCCCTGTTGTTGTCCAGGAAGAGAGTTATACATCCAAAGCCAGTGTTCTGGATGAAGATGTTATTCCAACCTATGGCATCGATGATGATCACGTCCATTTTTCCGGAAAGAGGATAAAACGTGGACTATATCGCTGTGCAGATGGAACTTTACTCAATGCAGATGTCAATGGTGCGGCCAATGTGATCCGTAAAAAATATCCAAATGCTTTTGAAGGACAAGACCTGCAATATCTATGGGAAACAACGAACGTTGTGAAGTTTACGGATCTGTATCCGGGAGCAAAGAGTATCTGTCAAGAAAAATACAATGGTAAAAAGCATATACCAAGTCCTGCCAGTAAGACAAGGCATCGTTACAGAAAGGATACCAGACTTCAATACCGGATACTTTTTGGAAAGTCAAAATATGTACATGCTTCTGTGAAGAAGTCTGCATAAATGAAAAGTAATTCCCGTAACAGGGAACAGAGGGAAACGTGTATTTCCATCGAGGTGTAATTTGCCTCGTAAAGAAGCCGCGGCCAACTTTAGTTGTCCGTCGGTGCATCACCCCAGGATGTATTAACATCAGGTGTGCGAAAAATTGCAGAGAGAAATTGCTATGTTGTCGATATTGTAGAAATGGGAAATGCAGGAGAAAAATGTTATCTTTTTAGAAAAATAAAAAGATATATTTGATTTTGTATAAAATAATTAGAATGAGGTTTATTAATTAAAGACATAAAGTAAACAAAGGTTATACCTGTTTATTTTATGTCTTTTTGTTTTTTGAAGGAGAAAGAAAAATGAGAAATGTTATAGAAGTATATGTAGAAAATTTAAAAAAATATAATCAAGGGATTCTCAATGGTCGATGGATTACCTTGGGTATTGCCGAGGAATCCCTGCAGAAGATATTAAAAGAGCATTTAGGAATTGCAGATTATAATTCAGCTATTGCAATTTTTGATTACCATGCAGACTTTGAAATTGACGAACATGAAAACATATATCATCTAAATCAGACTGCAAAATTGTTAAATTGTTTATTAGATGAAGATTGTAAAAAGGTCTTAGATTATTGCAAAGTACGAGAAATTACAGCAGCATTAGAAATATCTAATGTCTGCCTACAACTCGAAGATATTATTTATGGATATTTTTCAAATTGGGTAGATCAAAATATCAAAGATCCTGATGAAAAATTAGGACATGCTTTATTTGACAATAGTAAACTAGGTGTTTATATGAGACGGAACAAAATGGAATCATATTTTGACTACAAAGCATATGGCAGAGATGCTTCAATCAGTTCTTATGATATTGGAGATTATGGATATGTTTACAAAAAAGATTCTATTAATACAAAAAAATATACGTATGAAGAGATTGATGAAATAATGAAGAACGGTTCTGGTAAATACATGGGAAAATGTGAATGTACTGTTAAATTTCTAAAAAATTTTTTTATACTTTCACAAAATGAGTATGTGAAGATTCAAAAAGTTTGTAAAAGCTTAGATATGCTTGCTGTAGTAGAATTTACTATGTCTGGTTATGATCATTTATATGCTTTTGTTGTTGATCATATTTCAAGGCTTATTTACATTAATGATTTAACAGTTGGAAAAACATTAAGAGAATTCAAGGCAGGAAATTCAATTGACGACGAAGTATTTAATGATATTTTAGATGAACTAAATAATCCCAAAATTTATATATAGAAACACTTAAAATTTGAAATAATAAAACAAAAAATTGATATAAAAAGTTGATATATTTTTTGTATCAATTTTTTGTTGAAAAAGGAGAAAAAGATATGAATTTTACAGAAGAAATTGAGAAAATGTTAGAATTATCATCAAAACAGCCAAATGGTGTATATCAAAATACGGATAGACTTTTTACTGGCATTATGGAAAGGTCTAATTTCACAATCAAAGGAATGCCTGATAATATTTTAAAATTATACTTAGCTGCAGAGAATAAGTCTGATTTTGAGTCATTATTTTATTCATTAACAGGTGTAAAGTTTGAATACTATTTACGAAAGAGCGAAGAAGCAATACGGTATAATGCCGCGGAAACAAAATTAAGAATTGTTCAGATTTTTCTTCCAAAATCAAATAAAAATGGAAAAAATTCATTGATTATACAAACAAATGCACCAAAAAATAAGATTCGAACTTGTCTTAGAAATTGTTATTTTCTTTTCTCAATGGATGATAGCGTTAATTCTATCGTTAATAATCTTCAAGAGATGGGATATATGATCAGAATATTATATTCTCCGAATGGAGATGTAAGAAAAATGAAAAGACTTTCTTTTGAAGAAAAATATGATTTAGCTGATTATGATATGAAATATGCGGTGTTTCATGAAAAAATTATAATCGAATTGTATAATAAGGTATTTTGTCAGAATTTACAGAATCCTGAATTACTTGCACCTGCAGTTTTAGAAAATATTGCAAATCAATTAGGAATTTTTGCAATGGCAGATGATCAATTTTGTATCTTATATGATGATGCTATCAGATTTTCTTTACAGTATCAGGATTTTAGAAAAATTGTAAATCATCATGGTTACATAATACAGGGACAAACGATAGCGTCAGGTGATGAATGTTACCATTTTATATTTAGAGATAAATTGTGGACATATCATAATCGTAAAATGTAAAATATCAAAGCACAAAAATAGGTTGTATTTATCCTATTTTTTGAATATAATAAAGAAAAGGAATAGGTTTTATTTAGAAGGAGTGATAATGTATGATGGTGAATACAAAAAACTTAGTATCAATAACAGAAGCTAATCAAAATTTTTCTAAAGTAGCAAGATTAGTTGATCAAAATGGATCAGCAATTATATTAAAGAACAATACACCTCGATATCTTATTGTTGAATTTAGTCAGGCAGAGCAGATGCAGGAAGTGAATGATGAAGATCTTCTAACCTTATCCAAAAGAATTATTGAAAAAAACCGTGAAGCATATGAGGAATTAGCAAAATGATCACGTTAAACAAACGACAAATAATTCTATTACATGACGAATTAATTAAGGAAACTGGTGGCATATCGGGAATAAGAGATGACAATTTATTAGAATCTGCAATTTCAGCACCATTTCAATCATTTGGAGGTAAAGATGTATATCCTTCTGTTCAACAAAAAGCTGCACGACTTGGATATGGACTGGTTCAAAATCATTGCTTTTTGGATGGTAACAAAAGAATTGGAGCACATGCGATGATAACCTTTTTGGAATTAAATGGTATTCATTTGACTTACCAGCAGAAAGAATTAAGTAAAATGATTCTTTCGGTTGCAGCAGGAGAATATGATGATAAATTTATGCTGAAATGGTTATTGGATCATGAAATTTGATATAAATGTAATTTGTGTATCATGTGTTAAATATGAAAAATATGCAAATTGCACATTTATCTAAGAATGATATTAAATATGTAAAAAGAGCAACCTTTTTGTTTTTGAGGTTGCTCTTTTTTTGTGTGTAAATTGAATTATTTTATAGTCACTATCCATTTGAAAACATCACCTTTAGTCCAGTGTCCGCTTGTTTTACTAATGGTACAACTAATCGTAACTTTTCCTTTCTTTTTAGCGGTAACTTTATGTCCGCCTTCGGAATCTCCTTTTGTTGCTACAGTAGTAATACTTGAATTGTTACTTTTCCAATTTGTTGTTGATGGATGAACGCCTCCATATCTTGGACCAACCCAAATGCTTTTCCTTTCTTCATAGACCTCATCTCCTATTTTGAATTTACATATTTTATGTTACTCTCCCAATTCAATCCAAATCCTCAGGAAAGATATGATATTCAGTTATTGATCTTCCTTCATCACAATACATGACTGCATATTCTCCTTCCGGGTCCAATTATAAAAAATATCTGATTTATAATCATTAAAATTTACATATATTGATTTTTAATCATTTCTATGATATAATAATTTCATAGAAGGGAGTTGTAAATTATGTCTGATATCGGAGAAAGAATCAAGAAAAAACGAAAAGAACTTGGAATGACGCAAGAAGATTTATCTAACAAATTGGGCTATAAAAGCAAAACAACTATTGCAAAAATTGAAAACGGAACAAACGATATCATGCAGAATCGAGTCAAAGATTTTGCAAAAGTATTGCATACAACTCCTGCTTACTTAATGGGATATACAGTTTCAAATGAACAAAATGATATTTCAACCAGATTGCAAGAAATAATTCATCAGCTGCAAGACGAAGAAGATTTAAAGTTTGGTCAAAAATCAATGGATAACAAAACACGAGAATTATTAAAGATGAATCTGAAAAATACATTGGCGATTGCAAAATTAATACAATGAATCAGATTCCAAAGGTCGGAAAGGCTCCCGACACACTTCTTTTGAAGTACCTTAGATGATAGATACGCCGCCCATCTTGTAATCTGAATCGTATTGGCACATTTCTTTCTTTGGAGATGTGCTTTCTTTTTATATAAAAAAAAGAACCCATTAAGAGTCCTTTTCTCAAAAGTATATGAGTTTCAATCCCATCTCATCCTGCATTTCAATTGCTTTTTCTCCTGACACTCTTCGTGCAGCTATTTTATCTCATCCGTGAGTGAAAACAGTCTGAAAGTTATCCAACAATATATCAAAAACCAATGGAAAAAATAAGGCTAGGGTCCGTCAGGACGCATTCATCCATGCCCATGCGGTGCAATCGCTCCTATTTTATAGAAAAAGAAAAAACCATCGAATAATTTTCGATGGCATCACGGCTGATGGCGGAATACGCCACTTAAACGTTAATTCAGACCCCGCGATTATACAGCACAGTTTCCTGTCTGCATATAAATTATAATATAATTTTGATTTTCCTGCAATATTAAGATTTAAAGTGTCATAAAAATTTTCAAAAATCTCATATTTAATATGTAAAGAAAAAATTGTCTAAAAAAAAGGAGTGAAGAACAATGATAATTTATAAAAATGTAGATTATGGTATTAATGCATATCGAATTAGTCTCTTTAAACTTAAGTTTGAATGTGTAGGTGAAATTATATGGAGACCGTTTGATTTAGTACCATCTGAATGCCATTTGGAAATTTTTAGATTTCATGTTGTGGAAGAGTATCGAGAACAAGGAATTGGGCGAAAACTAATGAATAAGTTTATTAAACAGTTTAGTAAACATAAGAGGTTAAATGAAAATTATTCATATGTTCTGGTTCAACCTCAAAGTTTTCGAGATGAAGATGAAATAGAAAAAGTGCTTGAAGTGGAAAACTTATATGAAATATATGAGAAATTAGGCTTTTATTTCACAGAAGAAAATATTGATCGAACAAAACCTCTACATATAATGCAATATGATTTATAGTTAAATTTTCTTCTACCTTAGAGGCCAGAGTATTCTTATTGAAAGAGGATAAAAAAAGAAAAGAAAGAAATTCTTATACAGAACTAACTTCTTTTCCTTTTTGTAAAACCAAAACTTACACGTATATTATACTGTAAAATAATAATTTTGTGAATAGTTTGTGGACTGACTTGCAAATATTGGAAAGAGTTGTTATGATAAGAATGTAATATGACTCATATCTTTGAGAAACAATTACCTTTTGTATAGCGATTCGCTGGAATAAGGGGTGTCAGAAATGGCATCTCTTTTTTTTGAAAAAATTAAATTTATTTTCTGGAAAAATATACGAAAAATGTGGATAAACCACGTAAACAAGCCATTTGTAAGTGATTTTGTGGATATTTTAATTGATTTGCAATTATTTTAAACCTGTTTTAAACTAATTACTACAAAAGGAAATAGTTTATTCAAAGAAAAGGAGAAGTATTATGAGACGAAGAAAATTAACAATCGGACTTTTATCTATGATGATGGCCGCAAGTGTAGCTTTCGGTATTCAAGGAAATGATGTACATGCAGCAAGTAAAAAACTTTCTGTTAATAGAGTGTACGAAAACGCAACACGAATTAATGGTAAAACTAGAAAGAAAAATATTGTAAGAGTTAAGATCGGTAAGAAAACTTACAAAGCAAAAGCTAACAAAAAAGGAAAATTTACAGTTAAAATTCCTCGTGTTGCTGCCGGAAAGAAATACACTTTAAAATCCTACAAAGGAAAGAAACTTTACAAAACAAAAAAAGTATATGTGATTGCAAAGAAATTAAAGATCAATAAATATACGCCAAACAGTAAATCTATTTCTGGTTACACCAGACCTTCTTATAAGGTTAAAGTAAAAATCACTGGTAAAACTTATGTGAAAAAAGCAAGTGCAGTTACTGGATATTGGAGAGTGAAACCCGATAATAATAAAAAGGTTGGGACAACTGTTTCTGTTAAGGTTGTAAATACAAAAGGTAAAACAGTGACAGAAACAAAAAAGCATATTCATGACTACAAGGCGGTTTACAAGTCTGTGCATCATAATGAAGTCGGACATTATGAGACTGTTGAAGTTCCAGCTTGGGATGAAATTGTACAGAGAAGACATCAGGTTTGTTTTGTTTGTGGAAGAGATAAAACGCAGGATTTTATTGATAGTATTAATAATAAAACTTATCCGGATTTTGATGATGAAACAAAAAAAGATGGTGGTTACACCGCAGAAAATGGATGGCCTCATTATTCAGAAGATTATGCTATTTATAAGGAAATGGGAGTAAATACAGATGACATGAAAGATGTTCCTCCTTTTGGATTATATTTAGCATTAGGTGGTTGGGATGAAAAGTGTGATGGACATAATTATGGTTCTCAGACTGTTGATGTAACAGTACATCATGAAGCAACAACGAAACAGGTATGGAAAGTGGATCAAAAATCATATGATGAAAAAGTTTTGGTCGGTTATAAATGTGATTGCGGTAGTGTAAAAGAATAAATAATAATTCAAATAATGAGAAGGCAGCAGCTTGCTTTATGGGCTGTTGCCTTTTTTGTTGCCTGATATATTCATAAATATATTGGGCAAAATATATAAAGTAAAAATAAAATGTGGGAGTGTTACACAAATATGAAACAAAACTATATAAATCATTGAAAAATATAACATTTTATGTTAGTATATTCCATGAAAGCAAGTATACAATCTTGCTTTGCAAAAATGAAAGTACATTGAAAATTTAATATACATATATACAAATCCATAAAGTTGCTCTTATAAAATTTTATGAGAGAGGTGATATGTTATGTATCGAAATAGGAATCCTTGTAAATAAAAAAGAAAGCAGATTGCGGCTGCTTTCTTTTAAATAAATATAAGATCATATTTTGGTGGACAGTTCAAATCGACTGTTCGCCAAAATATACAAAAAAAGTATAACATAAATCAAATATTTTGAAAAGTATTTGTAAGAACGATAAAAATAAGGAGAGCAATATTATGGATAAGTATAAGATCGTGGGAAAACTCCGTCAGTTGTTTTTTGGATCTATGGCTGTCGTTATGTCTGCAGGTGGTGTTGTTGCTACAAACATGGCAAATGCCTTTGCGGCGGATCAGTCATTGGATAACAATGTCGGGGTGGCCGCTCGAAAATTGCAGTATGATGATACGGAATCATATGTATCTAAAAATGTAAATAAAAAAGTAGTAACATCCGAAGCAGATAAGTCTACGAAAGAAATCAAAAACGATTTAACTGAAACCGGATATTCTATCCGATTAAAACAGTTGATCGCAGAACAGTCTAAAATCCCAAAGGATTGTACAATTGATACATTATGGGCAAAATACAAAGATGCATTTATTGCACAGTATTCAACTATTGTAAAATTGTACAATACAAGTGATGATGCAGATTATTATGTTGCGAATCTTTCCAGTGCAAAAATCAATGGAATGGGAAGTATTTATGATGCAGCATTTGTAAAAGGGACAAACAATGCAAATCCAAATGTAATCAAAGATATTAAATTTGATAAGAAAACAGGATTAGCTTATATTCCTAAAAGTTACTTTGAAAAAAATAAGAATGTATTGATCACCGGACAGGTAATGTATGGTGGATCTATCAATAATCAGACAATTGCTATTGATACTACAGTTGATAATGGTGGAGAAGTAACAAAACAGTCTGTTGAAGCAAATGCATTTGATGTAACTGTGAAAGTTCCAATTACAACAAGCAAGAAAATGGCAGAAAAACTCAAAATGAGTGATTTTAAAGTTTTCTTAAATGGATCTGAAACAGAAATGAATCTGGATAAAGATGATACTGCTACATTTAATAAGAGTACCGGTGTGTTAGAACTTGCTGTATCTCCTGCAACTTTAACTTCTGTCAGAGTAGAAGTGAAAAAAGTAGGAGCTGTCAAATCTGTTGCACGTTTCTTTACAACAGATGTCAGTGCATCCGTGAAGAATCCGGATAAACTAAAGTTTGTTACAGACAAGAAAACAGGAAATCCGATCATTTTAGACCGTGTGGATCCAGCAAAGCTTCAGGACGGACAGGTGTTCGATTATAAATCTTCCATCCGTTACTTCTCAAAACTGAGTGATATGGAAGTTAATTATAATATGAAAGCAACTGCAGAAGCTATCCGACATTCCGTTAAATATCTGTATCTTCCAACCGGAAGTGAGAAGAGTGGATGGTTCGATGTTTACGATAAAGGATCTGATTTTGGTGATCAGGATGGTGTTAATCAGAAAACAAACTTTGAAGATGTGACTTTTGGTATCGGTTTACCAAACTCATCCTCTAAATACAAAGCAACTGCTTTAAATAAAAATAAAGCAAAGCTTGATTTTCATATGAAGGGTTCTTTCGTAACGAAATACACAGGAGACAAAGCAACTTACTCCAGTAAGCATATGTTTGCCGGTGAGTGTGCCCACATCACAAATCCAATGGGTAAAGTGAAAGATGGCGAAGATGCTAAGATCCGTTTATCTGTACTTCATGTAGACCTGAAAGACCAGTATGTTATCATTGGACTGAACACACAGGAGATCAATACACAGAGTGGTTTTGGTATTTACAAATTAAAGTTTGAGTATAACAAGTCTGGTAGTGTCCAGGTAAAGAAAGTATCAGCAAATCCATCTATGACAAATGGAAGTGGATGTTATAGTTTTAAAGGAGCTACATTCGGAGTTTATAAAGACAAAGCTTGTACTGATAAAGTAACAACATTAACTGCCGATGAAAATGGTAATACTGACACAGACGAAATTGATGTGGGAGATTACTTTGTTAAAGAAATCAATCCACCTACAGGGTATGCGAAAAATGGTCAGGCTTATCCCGTAAAAGTTACGGAAAAGAATGATGATGATAATCCTGCCGTTGTAACCATTGCAGATCAACCAAAGGATGACCCTGTTAACTTTGAAGTCAAGAAAGTAGACAAAAAAACAGGAGAAACCGTACAGGGAGATGCGAGTCTTGCTGGTGCGGAATTTACTGTAAAATTCTATAATAACTTCTACAATAGTGCATCTGATTTACCTTCAAAAGCTACTAAAACATGGGTATTGGGAACAAAAAAATCAGGAAATAGTTATAAATTGTCATTAAGTAATTACTATAAAGTTTCTGGTGATGATTTTTATACAGATTCAGATGGAACACCAGTAGTTCCATGGGGAACATTGACGATCGAGGAAACTAAAGCTCCAGACGGATATAAAATCGAAGACAGTACCGTTTCTGTTAACGGGCAGGTCTTAAGTAATCGTATTTATTTCACAAGAGTCAGTGATAAAGATGGTGAACAGCCATCCAAAGTAGTTACAGACTTTACAGTTTCTGATCCAGCGAAGAAATATGGAATCCAGGTATGGAAAGTTGATAAAGAACTTGATAAGAGTGAAGCCATCGGTGGAAAGGATCATAAGATCTCTGAAACCGGAACAACACTTGAAGGTGTTCAGTTCTCTATTATCAACCGAAGTGCAACAGCCATTAAATATGGTGATAAGACAGTGAATCCGGGAGAAGAAGTGACAAAGATCACAACTTCATGGAATTCTAATCTGAAAAAATATACAGCTCAGACTGATGAGAGAACATTACCTTATGGTACATATGGTGTTCAGGAAATTTCAAGCAGTCAGGGTTACAAAATGACAGATGGAACTGAAAAAATAGTTGTATGCCATGGTGCAGACGGAACAATGTATACGCCAGATTTGGATGCAAACTTAAAATTCCCGAACCAGGTAGTTCGAGGTGATTACTCTGTCAGAAAAAAAACTGATGAAGGAAAGAGTATCAGTGCAGCGTTCAAGGTAACAAATGAAGCGACTGGAGAAACCCACGTAATCGTAACAGATAAGAATGGAGAGTTTGATTCTACAGATAACAAACACTCTAAAAATACAAATGCCAATGACAAATTGTTAAAAGGCTATACAAAGGATACCGTTTTAAAATCTTCTGATTTTGATCTGGATGCCGGAGTATGGTTTGGACAGGGCGAAGATGGAAGTGTTGCAAAAGCCGATGATAGTTTAGGTGCTTTTTATTACGGAAAATACAAAATTGAAGAATTGCGTAGTGATAGTAATAAAGGACTGAAACTGATCAGTACAGACTTTACGATCACAAAAGATGGTAAAAAAATTAATGGCGGAACATTAACTGATGAATCAGAGCCAAGTATTGGTACAAAAGCAAAAGATGAAGCAACAGGAACAAATGTGGCTTCAGCGACAGATGATGTAACAATCATTGACACTGTTAATTATGAACACCTAGACAGAGGTAAATACAAGTTAACAGCGGTCTTAATGGATAAAGCGACAAAAGCAGCAATCCTTGATAAAGACGGCAAAGAAGTTACAGCATCCAAAGTATTTTCTAATACCACAAAAAGCGGAACAGTTGATGTTGAAATCAATATTAATGCAGCGGAATTATCATTAGCAGGTAAAGATGTTGTTGTATTTGAAACATTGACAAGTGAAACAGACGGAACAACGATTGCTGTTCATCATGACATTAATGATGAAGGACAGACAATTAAATTCCCTGAAATCAAGACAAAAGCATCTGATGCAACAACAGGATCTAATATCGTTGAAGCAAAAGAAGATATGAAGATCAAGGATACTGTTTCTTATAAGAATCTGATCAAAGGAAAAACTTATACAATGATCGGTAAACTTATGGATAAAGAAACAGGAAAGGTTGTTCTTGATGATGATGGAAAAGAAGTAACAGCAAGTGTGAAATTTACAGCAGATGCTGAGGACGGAACAGTTGATGTAATCTTTGAATTCTCCGGAGTTAAAACAGCTGGTAAGAAGATTGTTGCATTTGAAACTCTTGAATATAAGGGTAAAGAATATGCAGTTCATGCAGATATCAACGATAATGATCAGACTGTTCTTATTCCAAAAGTAAGCACAACAGCGAGCGATAAGAATAATGGAACACACATGTCTTACGCAGGTAAGGATGTAACAATCGTTGATAAAGTTGAAGTGAAAAACATCGTTGCTGGAAGAGAATATACTCTGAAAGGTAAGGTAATGGATAAGAAAACAGGAAATCCATTATTAGTCGATGGAAAAGAAATTACTGCAGAAAAGACATTCAAAGCAAACGGAGAAAATGAAACCGTAGAACTTGAATTCACATTTGATGCAAGTGCATTAAAAGGAACAACTACTGTTGTCTTTGAAAACTTATATGAAGGAGAAAACGAGATCGGTACTCATGCAGATCTTGAAGATGAAGGACAGACAGTAGAGATTCCTGAAATCGGAACAACTTTAATCGGTAAAGACAGCCAGATTCATGTGATCAATGCAGACGAAAAGATCACACTGGTAGACACAGTTAAATACAAAGGTCTTGAAAAAGGTCGTGAGTATAAGGTTGATGGTGTTCTTTACGATAAAGAGACAAAGCAGCCACTTGAAATTGATGGAAAACAGGTAACAGCAAGTGCTACATTCACAGCAGAAGCAAGTGAAGGAAGTGTTGATGTTACATTTGAATTCAATGGAAGTGATCTCGCTGGTAAAACACTCGTAGCGTTTGAAGAAGCCTATGATGTAGAAACCAACACCTTAGTTGCTGATCATAAGGATATTGACGATGGTGAACAGACTGTCGTTGTACCAAAGATCGGTACTACATTAACTGATAAAGACGGAAACAAGACAGTAAACGCCGCAAAAGAAACTGTTTTAGTCGATACAGTGAAATATGAGAACTTAGAGGTTGGTAGAGAAGTTGAGTTAAAGGGTATCTTATATGATAAGAATACTCAGAAACCAATTATGATCGATGGCAAAGAAGTTACTGCAAGTGCTAAATTTACTCCGGAAGAAGCTTCTGGTACAGCACAGGTAGAATTTAAATTCGATGCCACAAGCATTGCTGGTAAAACAGCCGTGGCCTTTGAAGAAGCTTACGATGTTAAGACAGGAACATTGATCGGATCTCATAAGGACATTGATGATTCTGACCAGACAGTAAATTTCCCTGAATTACATACTACAGCAACAGATAAAGCCGACGGGGATCACACCGTTAATGCTGATAAGAAAGTCACTATCGTAGATACTGTGAAATATAAAAATGTAACACCAAACAAAGAACTGGAAGTTTCCGGTACCTTATATGATAAGGATACAAAGAAACCAGTCAAAGTGAATGGTAAAGAGGTTGCAGCAACAGCAAAATTCACTCCAAAAGAAGCAAACGGAGAAGTAAAGGTAAGCTTTACATTTGATGCAAGCAAACTTGGAGGATATTCACTTGTAGCATTTGAAAAGATGTTAGATGTTGAAACTGGAGCAGTGATCGGAACACATGAGGATATCACAGATAAAGATCAGACTGTAAAGGTTAAAGGAGTGAAGAAGACTCCAAAAACTACAAGTCATACATCTACACCTGGTAGTGGATCAAGTTCATCATCTGTAAAAACAGGTCAGAAATCCATCGTTCCAGTTGTAATCGGACTCATTGTAGTCGTAGTTGCCGGAGGAACAGCATTTGTGATCCGTAAGAAACAGAAAGGTGACGAAGAGCAGTAGATACAGTAAGGCGTTAGCCGATGGAAGAAAGAGGAGGGAATAATCTCTCCTCTTTTTTACATTTATGAGGAATATTATGGATAACAAAAAATCAGACATTATAAATAAAAGAAAATATCATCAGCCTAAAGCGGTTGTAAAAGGAAAAGATGGAAAAGTCATTAATATACTTGAGAACAACCATACAAAGGAGAAAAATAGTGAAAAAGAAATATGAATCACCAAGAGCAGTAGCCGATCTCTTTTATCCGGAAGAATCTATCAGCAGCTGTTATAATATCGCATGTGAGTATGGGATTATGGGTGGAGAAAAAGGAATTCATGCCCCAAATGCCTTCACACTTGATGGCGTAACAATTCCAGGAGATCTTGGAGCTGACGACACGCATGGAAAACTAAGTGCTGGATCAGGATGCGGTTGGGCAGAAAATCAGATTGCAGAAGTAGATTCCAATGGAAAAGTAACAGCTTTAAAAGAAGTAAATGTAATGAACCATAAAATTTTAGATTGTGATGTGATTAAGCAAGATGGAGATACCGTATACTGGACTACGCAATCTGGAAAAAATCGATTATGGTCACATATGGGGAAAATCGGGCCTAAAAGCGGCAGCCATCCTAACATGTTATAAAGAAGGTGTTTTTATTGAAGTTAAAAAAGATATTATGGAATTTGTTGGTTCTGCTTATCATTGGATATGTTGGTATTTTAGCGTATCAGAATATCAGCCAATATCAAAGGTTTAAAGTAAATGGGCAATCTATGAATCCTACTTTAAAAGATGGACAGAAATTGATCATGAAGAAATTTCAGAAAAATGACAAGTTACATCGTGGAGATGTTGTGATCATTAAAGTGACATTAAAAGATAAAGAATATGATTTTATTAAAAGAGTGATCGCACTGCCAGGAGAACATTTAGAGATCAAAAACCATAAAGTTTATATTAATGGAAAATATCTGGAAGATGAAGGATCAACGATGGGCGAGGAAGATTGTGTGATTCCGGATGATTCTATTTATGTTATGGGAGATAACCGGGATCATTCTTTGGATTCAAGAAAACTTGGAACAATGAAGATTTCAAAAGTAGTTGCACGAAAAGTGATTCCAGAAAAGAAATTGTAGCTTGAAAAATATTCCAAAATCAGATATGATGAAGGTACTTAAAATCTGTACACTTATTAGGTACGAGAAGAGCATCCGTGATAAATGGGTGCTTTTCTTTTTGAGAATAATTTATATAAATTAGTAAAAATGGTTGATACTCCTAAATGATATCAAATTGGTATAAAATTGGTAACAAAATGGTAGTAAATTGGTATAGAAATGTTAGTGTAATCTTAAACTTAGTATGCTATAATATGAACAGTGAGAAAAAGGGTTCTCACTAATCTTTTTCCTGATTTGGAAAGAGGTTTTTATTAGAAAATTGAATATAGGGGCAGATTATGTCCATTTACGATAGAGATATTCAGAGAAATATCTCTATTTTTTTTGGATTAATTTTGTTCTAACATCAGTTTTCATTTTTATAGCATCCAACTCTAAAGATGATTTATCTGTGGAAGATAGGGTAGGTGATATAAAAATTTGTAACTTTATAATCTATTCATTTTTCATGAGGGAGGATAGTACAATGCGAAAGATTACAAGAAGTAAACATCCAGAAAAGCGTAGAAATACAAAATGGAATGCATCCGGGTCAACTCTTGCAATGAATCGTCAGGTTGTAGATACAGAAACAGTTGTTTATGCAATGATGTGTGCAATGATTGCAAGCTTGATTTTATCATCCATTTTACCAATGGTTTGTAATGCGGCCGGTGACTTTAGTTCACTTGCAAAGTCATTATCTACGATTGCATCAGACTTCTATACCAGTTTCGTTGCGAAAGCTATTAAATGGGGAGCTGGTCTTGCACTTGCTATTGCATTTGCATTACGTATCGGTGCACCTGGAAGTGAATTTGAACGTAGACTGCATGGATGGCCAATGAAAATCATTTTTGCTGTATTTGGAGTTGCAGTTGCTCCATCTGTGATCGAGATCATAAGTAAACAGTTATCTACTGCTGGCTTTTTCTCATTTACATTTAGCTAGAAAATATAAATAAGTTAACAAAATTCTTATCTTCCAAGGATTTTGAATACGCACGGAAGGGATCTTCTCTTCCGTGTTTTTTATTTATGAGAGAGTTAGAAAATACGATAGCTCTAAAAAAGACATTTATTTAAGAAAGGAGGAGCTGTCAGGCAGAGTTTTTTAATGCTGTCCGTATTTTGGCAGCGGAGAACAATTGGATTGGATTTTAAACGGAATATTTAAAACATTTATTGGATGGATTACAAGTGTACTTGATATTTACTTTTCAGCAATTTTGGGTGCATTAGGTGTTAATTTAAGTGTGTTTGAAAGTGTGTTTCCTTTAGTAAAAAAATTGAGCATTGGAATCATGGCAATTGCATTAGGGGTTGCATTTTATATTTTTATCTTTCAAATTTCAAAAAATCTTAATCCATCATCAATTGATGAAGCAGAATCGCCATTGAGTTTGTTAGCATCTTTTGCGACTGCTATCTTTTCAGTATTGGCATACAAACCGTTATTAAATATTTTACTGTCATTTACTACAAGTTCTTTAACAGTTTTGCAATCAAGTAAACTTACAAAAATTCTAAAAAAAGGATTAGCATCTGACATGTTTGATTCATTTTATGATGCATTAGTAAAGACAAGTAGTAGTAAAAGCATCGTCGGAAAGGCTATAGATTCTGTAAAGAATACGGTTGGAAGTGTTGTCGGTACGCATATGCCAGAACAAATAGCTGCAATTATTTTAGTTGCATATATTTATTCTAAATTATATAAAATGACAAAAATTATGCTTCGAACATATGTTGGAGTTGGTATCTTGACCTACTTAGCACCGTTACCATTAGCATGTTTAAGTTCTCGTGCAACAAAAGGTGTTACAAAAGGATTTTTACAAATTTATATAGAACATCTGCTTAGCATCATTTTAAACTGTTGGTTTTTGCGAATTGTTTTAGATGGATTTGGTGCAATTAATTTTGATAGTCTATCAAAAATGCAATCAAGTATGTCAGGAATTCAAAAGATTATATCTGATATTATGACATCGCCAGTAGAAAAGAAATTTACAACTTTCGCTGTGATTATTGTATGGAGTATGATGATTGGAGCATTTATAGATTACGCAGTGACTATTAATATCTACATCGAACGTATGACTGGTGTTGGTGGATTGTCTATAGTTCCAAATGGTCAATCTATTAATCCATTTAAAGATAATGTAGTGACAAAAGCTGCAACTGGAGCTGCAGCTGCAGTTGGTGGCTTAGCAGGATCAATTGCAGGCACACCTTTGAAATCTATGAAAAATATGGCTGGAAAAGCTTGGGAAGAAAAACTAAAAAGTGAAGTTCAGTCAGCGAAAGAAGGAAATGGATTTTTTGGATTTGGTGGATCAGGCATAAATCCTACGAATCCATCCCCTGGTCCAAATGATGGAAATCCGAATAATGGAAATCCTAACAATGGATCTGGTGGAGCTGCGATGGGTGGCTCTAAACCATTAAAACAAAATGCTATTGATGGGAAAAAATCAATGGAACCATTTTCGCCAGCTGTGGAAAATGCCAAACAGGCAGGAATGTATTCATTACTACATAAACCATTGTCTGGAAAAAATGCTAAAAAGCAAATGGCAGCTGCAATGAAAGATAAAAATGGATTTATGGACCCATATGGTGAAGGTAAAGAATACCTTGACAAATTAAAGAATGGTAAGAGCAAAGAAGATCAGAATAAACTTGATAACTCCTTAGTATTTGATGCCGGAAAAGATGGTATGCAGATCATGTCAGATATAGAATCTGACGGAAAAGGAAAAATTACAGCTACAATGAATGGAGAAAATATTGAATTATTTAATGATGATGCTCAGGGATCAGCAACAGAATCAGGAAATCTTGATGCCAGTGTAGATATTGGTGGACAAACTATGAGTTACGATTCTAGCAAGTGCCCAACCTTCCATAAGATGATGGGTGGAATTACTTTTGATGAGTCAGAAATTGTATCAAGTGAAGCATCCAATAGTGGATCAATGGGTACAGTTGACAATAGTACATCATCAGGAACATATACATCTTCTGAAACAGTATTTGGAGGTGCATCAAATGATGTATTAGGTAATGAATCAGTTGGAGGGTTTGGTAGTGGTTCAAATCATGCACATAGCAAATCATCCCTAGATGATATTAATTCTCGTATTTATAATCCAGGTAGCAGTCAAACATATGATGATTTCACTGTAGGTAATAATAATGCTTCATCTTCTGGTGGACCATTAGAATCATCAAAATCTGGACCAAAGCCTTCTTCTGATGATAAAGATGTAAATACTGATCAAAGTGATATTGAATTTTAATAAAGGAGGCTGATTATGGCAGAGAAAACGGAAAAGGTTGGAAATGCAAAAGCAGCTGTCCAAGCAGCAAAAATCATACAAGGTGCAGCAACTGGTGGTCTTCCGGGTGCAGCAATTGCGACTGTTTCTGATCCAAGAGCAAGTTTTGCATTAGTTAAGAAAATAATAATTGCTGTAACCGTGATTCTCATGATTCCTACCGTAATTGCCAGTTCAATCCCTTCTTCTATTATTAATCTTATTTCTATTGATCAAACACAAGATTCTTCTTCATCTCAAGTATTTGAATCAAAATATGATGAATTTCTGACAGGGTTTCAAGAAGCCCTGTCAGATGATTTAAGTGAAGATATAGAGTGTAGAGAATTTAAAGCAAATGTCTGTGTATTAATATCTTATTATTCTATTTGGAAAGATAAAAAAATCATACCAATTTCAAATAGTAAATTGGTATCTGATTTTAAAAAGCGGATAAAAAAAGCAGATCTTTTGCGGATTAATAAAAAGAAGAAAACAGCAACATATCGTGGTGATGATGCATTTGCTAAGTATTTAAAGTTATCGGATGATGAAATCGAACTTGGAAAAGCTCAAGGTTCTGTTTTAGCTTCCATTATTGGAATAAAAAATGATGGAAAAGTCACGATAGATCTTTCATCTGTTTCGGATGAAGATGGTAGTGAATATTTGGGAGTTTCCGGTGCCGGAAAAACATACAAGCTTAGTAAATCAGATTATGAGACATTATGTAAAATCGTTGCACAGGAATGTTCGGTTAGTTATGATGGAGCATTAGCTGTTGTAAGTCATATGTGTAATATGGCTGAATATGGAGTTCCATATTATCGAAAACGGGGACTTATGGGAACGGCTAAAAGTAGTTGGTATCAGGCGTATACAAGTGGAGCATATAAAAAACGGCACCCAGCCAATTTTGTAAAACGTGCTGTAAAAGATGCAATTAATGGGAAAAGAAATATTCCTCCTTATGTATTAGAATTTGCTGCCGCTGGATCGGTACCTAAAAACTGGAGAAATTTAGAGGGAGAGCGATATTATAAGCGAATTGGTGATAATGATTATTTCTATAATATTCATGACAAAGAAAAATTGAAAAAACAAACCAAGGCTTATGAGGCTGCCTTATCGGGCAGTGGATATAACGGAGCAGTTGTCTACTATAACCAAGGTGATTCTCCTTGGGCAGAGCATGTATTCAAATCGCGTTATGGTTCAAACAAAATTCGAATAGCTGGTTGTGGCCCGACTTCGATGGCAATCTGTATTTCAACAATTACCGGAAAGAAAGTTACTCCAATACAAACATGTGATTGGGGTGCTAAACAAGGATTATATATTCCTGGAGGTTGGCATCATAACTGTACATATAAAATAGCCAAACATTGGGGCTTAAAATGTGAAGGACTTGATCGCAACAAATCAAAATTAAAGAAAGCTTTAAAACAAGGTAAAATGGTGGTTGCTATTATGGGACCTGGTCATTTTACATTAAGAGGTCACTTTATTGTATTATATAGCATATCTAAAGATGGGAAAAAAGTAAAAGTGGCTGATTGCGGAGGGCGAGCAAGAAACAGGTATTGGGATATTGATACTGTGTTTAATGAATCGAAAACTTGCAATGATGCTCACTGTCCATTTTGGGCTATAAGTAAATAATTGATATTGTAGAGGAAATACATTTATTTTGTATTTCCTCTTTTTTCGGAGGAAATTTTTATGATGAATGTAAAAAAAATACGGATTTTATTTATTGTGATGGTAATCACAATGATTTCTATTGCAGCTTGTGCTTGTAATAGAAATGGAAAGAAGAAAAAGCAAGCAGCAACAACTACTACTGAAAGTAAATCAGTTTATGGAGATGCAGATGAGGAATATGAAGGAAAATTTGATAACAAAATGAGAGACAGTTATGGACATGTCTTTAAAACAGATATTCAAAATTAACAGGAGGTATTAAAATGACAGAAGATAATAAAGATCAGTATGGTAGAAAAGATGAAAAGCTAAAAATTTATCGAATTCCACTGAATTTTAAAATTGATGCGTCTGTTTTAGGATTTACAATTGAGTGGAAACGCCTTTTTGAATCATTGGCAGTCGGAGCAATCTGTTTTCTAACAGCATTAATGATAGGCGGTATGTTTTCGCTTGATGCGAAAGTTATGCTTGGTATAGAGGCATTAGGTTTTATCGGTGGAACAGCAGCTTCTATGGTTGGTATCAATGGAGTATCCTTATTAGATTACTTATTAAGAATCTTCCATTTCATGAAAGAACGGAAGGTATATGGTCCTCCTGATGAAGCATATCGGGAACGATATGAATTGGAATTAGATAAAGAAAGAGTTAAAAATCAAAAAAATGTTAATACAAAATTCGATGATGCAAATAGTAAAAGCAGCAAGAAAAAAAAAGGTGGTAAAAAAGAAAAAGTTGATAAAAAGGCTTTAAAAATGGAAAAGAAGAGAAAAGCCTATGAGAAAAAGATTAAAGAACAGATGATTCGTCAGGGTGAAGACCCAGTAAAAGTTGCTTCATTATATATAGAGTTTCCTAAAAATGATAAAAACAAAGAAAAACAACAACCGGATAGTTCTGAAAAGAAAGATTATCCGATTTATCGATTAGGAAGAAATATTAAAAAATCAATACAGACTCAGATGTCAAGATATCTCGGAAGTAGCAAAAATATTAGAGATCAAAAAATTATTGACGGATATGAAATTCCGACACCATTCACGACGGCAGTAGATATGATTCCAATCAAAAGTATCTCAAATGGAGTTATCATTACCAAAAATAATGACTTTGTAAAGATAATAGAAATCAATCCTGTGCGTTACGATTTAAAAACAAATCGTGAGAAAAACAAGATCATTGAAAATTTTGCCAAATATCTTAAAGTTGCACCTAAATCAATGCAGATTAAGTCGATTAGTGTGAATGCTGATCTTTCTGGAATTATTAAAGATTCAGAAGAAATTATCAGTATGGAAGATAATGAAAAATGTCGTGTTTTACAACAGGATGAAATTGAATATTTAAAACAGGTAAAATCACATTCTGTAACAAGACGCTATTACATCATCTATATAGTCGAAAATGTAGCTAATACAGTAGATGAATCCATAAAAGCAATTAATGTCTTAAATGGTTACTATATGACAGCTCAGCACTATTTGTCCAATTGTGGGCTTAGTATTAATGAATATTCAAAAAACCATTCAGAGAACATGCTGTATAACTTGTATACTATGTTGCACAAAAATAGTCCTGTATCTTGTTATGATTATAAGATGCAGACCAGTGCCAGGTATCTGCAGGGAATTTCTGAACCAAAGGTATTAAGAAATGTTCCAATTGCAGATTTCTTTTCACCTGTGACTGTAAATGTTTCAAAACATAAATATGTAAAATTAGATGATACATATAAGGCATATTTTTATTTGTCTGGAGAAGAAGGATATCGAGAATCTGTATATGGAGACTGGATCACGAATCTGACCAATTATGATGATACGATAGATGTTGATATCTTCGTTCGTAGAGAAAATAAAGGTATTGTAAAACAACAGTTAGGTTTTGCATTGCGTAATAATAAGAGTTCTATTGAACATTTAAAAGATACTGATGTCAGCTATGATAAACGTGTTGGTCGATTAATGTCTACATATTATATTAAACAGCAGTTAGATGGCGAAGATTTTTATTATATGAGTATTCTAGTTACTTTATCCGCTAAAAGTGAAGAAGCATTAATGTTGAAGATCAAAGCATTTAAAGATGAAATGAAGTCAAAGGAAATGCAAGTATATGGATGTGAATTTATCGAAGATACTGCATTTTTAAATACGCTTCCATTAAATACACTTGATCCTAAATGGATTGAGCCAAACGCAAAAAGAAATGTTTTAACTATGGGATTATCAGCATGTTTTCCGTTCTTTTCTAATGAAATATCTGATGCAAAAGGAATTTATATTGGACTAAATAAGGAAGATGGCAGCACAATTCTTTTAGATCTGTTTAACAGATCATTATATAACAATGCAAATGTATGTGTATTGGGTGGATCTGGTTCCGGTAAAACATATCTGATTCAGTTGATAGCCATGAGATATCGAAAGAAACGAATGCCAACTTATGTTATTGCTCCATTAAAAGGGTTTGAATGGAAAAGAGCATGTCTTGAATTAGGTGGTACATTCATAGAGCTGTCAGAAACAAGTTCTAGCCACATTAATATCATGGATGTAAGAGTTAGAGATACGAGTGCAGATGCAATGATCGATAGTGTAACCGAAAATAAATCAGCTATGTTAGCAAAGATTTCTGTATTAAAAACATTCTTTTCCCTGCTTACAAGCAATCTATCTCCAGCAGAACAGGATGATCTTGAGGGGGAATTAGATATTGCATTAACTAAGGTGTATAGAAAATATGGAATCACAGAAGATAATGACTCTTTGTTCGATGAAAATGGAAATTATAAAGAAATGCCAATCCTTGGTGATGTATATGAAGAATGTCAGAAGGATGATTATGAATGTATGAGTCCATTGTTAAAACAGCTGAAAAAGTTTGTCTATGGTACTTATAAAGGATTTAATAATCGTACCAATGTTAATCTGGACAATCTGTATATCGTGTTTGATGTTTCCACGATCGGAGCTAAAAATTTACTGCCAATAGTTATGTTCATTGCAACGGATTTTGTGTGGAGTAAAGTTAAGGAGGATCGTACACAGGATAAAATCGTACTGCTTGACGAAGTTTGGAAGTTAATTAATACAAATGATACAGTAGCAGAATATGTTTTGGAACTCTATAAAACTATTCGTGGTTATGGTGGCGGTGTTGTTTGTGCTACACAGGATTTAACTGACTTTACAGCATTGAAAAATGGTATGTATGGAAATCGTATCTTATCCAACTCCAGTGCCAAGATTATTATGAAAATTCAGTCTGAAAATCTAAATGAGATTCGAAGAGTATTCTCTTTAACAGAAGATGAATTTGACAGTATTCTAGCTATGAAAAAAGGACAAGGTATCTTAATATCCAATCAGGATAATGTCATGGTTAATGTTATGGCGAGTGAAAAAGAAGATCGCCTAATCACTACAGATGCAAGCAAACTAAGAGGGTATTATGGAGATTCCAAGCAAATAGAAAGAGAACAACAACGTAGAATTGCAGGATAAAAGAAAGGAATGTGATATTTATGATGAAACAGAGAGATTTTAAAATATCTCCTAGCCGTGGATTAAAAATACAGGAGACGATCAGCAATGAACTGATTGGACGTTACAGACAGTTGTTAATGTCTCAATTATACAGCTGGTTTGATGAAGGGGATGGAAATGTTGTATATAGGGCGGTAACGAAGTTGCTAAAAAAAGGAGTATTTACAATTGTCCCAGATCCTAAAGATCAAGGAAGAGAACTGATCAAGGCAGCGTTTTATAGTCAGGTATTAGATAAAGAAATGCTTGCAGCATTTTGGGCGTTAATTTTTCTACGGAATATAAAGGCAAATGATGATGTTGCCTTAGTAACACATTATCCGGATAAAGGTGATACCTGTGCAAAAATCAGTGCCTTCTTTGAAGATTCTGATGTGGAAACACAGATTCTATATTGTAAACAGGGATTTGAGAATCGAGATTATGCGGCAATTCAGTTTAATGAACCGGATGAAGAAGAGTATCTTCCAGATCGGTTTGTGATTATCGAAAATGAAGAACAGATTCCTCATATTCGCTTTTCGAATATTGTTGCGTATTTGATGGTAGAAGAAGATGGAACTGTTTCTGTAGCATCTGATATCAGGAAAAGAACTGATAATAACAAAAAGGTAAAGATTAATGAAGCTTCAATTGATGCAGAAAATGAAGAATAATACAAAACATTATAAATATCACAAATTACTAATATTGTGCATGATGTGAAAATGCAAAAAATATATGTAAAGTGTGTGATTTGTGTAAAATACACACATAAAACATTATAAATGTAGAAAATGTAGGTTTTATATCTTACAGATATTACATATCATGCACATTCTAGTATTTATTGCGATATTTGTGTGCTATTTATAGATAAAGAAATATATAAAAGGAGTAAGGCTATGAAAGTAAATGTTAAAGAAGTTGATATTTTTAAAAAAATGGGGAATGATGATGGGGATAGAGAGGGAAGATCGCAACAAATGACACATCAGGCAAATCTAATTCTTCAAAAAGCGAATGATGAAAAGAGGGATTATTTGGTTCGAGCTTTAACAAAAAGTGTTGAAACAAATACTAAAATAAGAGGATTACTACAGACTTCCCTTAGTGAAACTGATCTTTCTTATTCTATTCAGATGGAAGATGCTTATACAATGGCTGTTCAAATGGTAAATGATCTAAGAAGAGTTATTCAAATTGGGGACGGTATTATCGTCAAAAATGGCGAAGCTAAGCGTTATGGACGTATAATTGAACCACTTGATGTTCCAGTTGAAATTCATTATATAAATGGTCTTTTCAAGATCCAGATTCCAACCCTTCCATCCAGAGGAATTAAGAAAGATTCTGACTTAAAAGCAATCGAGGATGCTGTACATAATGCTATTGAAAGGTTCTTTGAATATAATGTTGAAATAGCGGCCCAAGCACGTAAATTTGCTGGTAAAAAGTATGTAGTTCATGAGCAATATGTACTGCCAGTAAGTGAAACAATTGATATTGACAGGATTGATTTTTCTAATATTATTGATATGTTATCTATAGAATTTTGCTATGGATATGATGATTCAGATTATCTACGAAAGCATGTTCAGACAGTAAAAAATTGGGGAACCAGAAGTTATGCGAACCTGTATATTGTCCTAGAAGATGAATATAAAGAAAAGCTTGAATGGATTGAAAGGGATCTGTAAAAGGGGGTACTTTTTGTAATTAAAGTGCATGATCATAATAAGAAAAAGAGGGTACTTTTCTGCTGTAAAAGGGGGTACTTTTCTGTCCTTAAACGGGGTACTTTTTACGTTAAAGGGGGTACTTTTCTGTCCTTAAACAGGGTACTTTTTGTACAAAAACCGAAAAGCAGAAAAGTACCCCCTTTTAGTGCAAAAAAAATAATTAAAAATCCAGTAAAAATGCGGGTTTCAAGACTTTTAATATGCCGCCAAAGAATCGAAATACAGCCCTTACAGGTTCATAGCCTTTACATCATTAATCAACATAAGGAAAAGAGGGCGAAAGGCATGGGTTGAGAATAAAACGAAAACGGCAGCAAGAAAAATGGAAAATGGGGATGATAAGCAGGAAGGAAGGCGTGATAAATGACTGATACAGAAAAGAGAACAAGGAGAAAAAGAACGATGTCAATGATCGGGACAAAGGGGTATTTTCTCAAGATCATTGCAATGTCAGGGGCGATTGATCTGGAAGGGATCAGGATATTTTACCAGACTCATAATGGAAGAAGAGTTAAGGATAAGAACATGAAAATATTAAGGGAGAATGGATATATACAGAAGGCTGTCTTTAGAAGAAAAAGCTATTATCATCTCACTCAAAAAGGAAAAGATATTGTACTGGCAGGAGAGGTCAAGAATACCTTGGACTGCTCGGAATATCTGACAGGAAATGTTGTCACAAACATAATGCCGTTATCATACAAAGACAATAAAGATAAAGTGCAGCGATGTATTTACCAGGGGCGGATATTAGCCGAGATGTATCAAGGAAGGATACCGATATTCTGGACGGATAAAGAAGATATCTTTAAAAATGAGAAGAAAGTAAGATATGTTTTGGAGCAGAGGATGGAAGAGTCCGGCAGTAAGAAAGATACTTTGATGAATATGGCAGAATATGTATCCGCAGCGAAGCGAAGCGAGTTGGGATTGGATGATGATGCATGGGAGAGGCATGAATATGACAAGAGATATGGCCTCTATCTATACGGAAGAGAGGAAAAGAGTCTGGCGACATATTATCCTGTCATGGAGATAAAGAATCACAAGAACCCTGCATTAAAGCAGAGCCGGGCATTAGGATGTCTAGTAGTAAAGAAAAATGCACCGTATGCAATATATTATATGGATGATAATCTGATCCGTTGGAAACCAAAGGCAGAAGCAGATATGAGGAAATGGGTAGGAAATGCTTGCGAAAAGCTATTTAAGGGAAGGTATCAGGGAGACAGTGAATTTGTCAGAGGATTATTCATCGTAAAAAACTACGAAGTTGTCTATCGAATGATCATGGAAGAAGAACAGAGCCGGATCAGAAGAAATATTACATTGGATAATCGAGTATACACGCAGAATCACTATACAACACTGGAAGATATGGAATTTTATTATAATCCTGAATTAAGTGTAAAGATCATAGATGAAATAGTGAAAAGATATGGGATAGAAAACCGTAATGGACGTTTTATATATAATGGGATGAGAGCATGGTTTGGCTTTCGTGTTTCATCTTTGGATATAGAACAGATGAAATCCGGATATGTTTTTTGTATGCGAAGCCAAGCGAAGCTGTATGAGGGATTGGGAATGTATCCAATAGAGATTAATGATATTGTGGCAGCAGTAAGAAATGCTTAATATTGTTGCAATAGGGGAATTATTTAAAACCTATAAATGCTGCGAAGCTGATTGTACGATGAAATAAATTATGTTATAATTTTTATGATGAAGTCAGTAGGTGATAATACTTACTGGCTTTTTTTGTTTTTATTTTAAGGTAAAAACGGTTGTTTGCATATCGAACATACCAAACTTGAACAAATCAGCGGTAAATAATGCTTATGATGAAACAGAAGGGAGATTAACAATGTTTAAAGTTCAACGAGTATTTAAGGATGAATAAGGAAAAGTTGATCATATTTCTGAACCGATTACTGTTTATGAGATAAAAGGAGAGAAATGGAATCTACAATTTTTAATTTATGATTATTGTAAATTTGAGTGGAATTGGGTAAATGCAGAAAATTATGTTCCATATGGATATGAATCTTGGATGATATGGGGAAGGTGAAGCATTATCAATGAAAGATGACATATCATAATCAAATAAATTGTTTAATTCTAAAAGGAGTAATGTCATGAAAGAAAAGAAAATGTCAAAATCAGTTTATGATGATTTCCAAGAAAGAAGCGAAGCGATTGGATCAAAAGGTGTTGTCGTTAAAGCGGGACTTGTTGGAGAAGGTAAGTCATTTTTAAGCCAAAATATGACGTATTGTCCAAATTGTGGAGATCTTGTGCATTTTACAGTGCAGGATGAGGTGCTAGAGGAAGAATTTAAAGGAGTTATGAACAAAGAAATTATGATTAAATTTCCATTCCGTGTAGGGCGTTGTAACGAATGTGGTCATGAAGTAGCGACCGACAACGAATATAATTTTAGACGTTCGGATGCAAAATGGAAAGCATATCGAGAACAAGAACAGAAATAATATATTGGAGTAGAGAAGAAGGAAGGAAAACAAAATGACGAAGATCGTTGATATTGAAGATATCAGAAAAAAGAGGGAGAAGAAAGAAATAGGAATTCCTATTGAGAATATCAATAAAAAGGAATTGAAAAGACGAGGTCATGAGATTGGAGACATTCTTGGATGTGATGAGAAAGGGGAAGAAATCTGTGTCCGAAAAGGAAAAGGGAACCTCTATGTAGACGGGGACATGGAAAAAGAACAATTGTTTGATTTTATGAGAAGTCAGATCTATCAGAACATACAAAGAGGAGATTCCATGGTGATCGTAGATCTCGGAAGCAGGATATATAAAAGAGAATTATGGATTTATCTAACAATTCATGGGTATCGGGTAGACAGTTACAATATGGACTGTATGACTGAATCTGACTGTTTTAACTGCTTGGATGGATTAGGAGCAGAGAATGAGGAACAGATCGTAATGATTGCAAATGACATCATTGATGACCAGAAATATAAGTTCATGACATATCCAGTAGAAACCGCCTGTAAAGCATTGTTGTCTGCGGTTCTGCTTGCATCATTAACAGAAATGGAAGAATCGGACAGAAATATGTTGGAGATCGCAACGATCTTTCGACTAGGTGTTTCAGGAACAATGTTGGATAAGATTCTGCACGTGATGTTTGAAGAATTAGATGAAACGAGTTCAGCGAAGCAGTTATTTGCAATGTATAGCGAAGCAGAGGAAGGAATCAGGATGGAAGCCATTCAAAAGATTGGTAATGCATTGGCGGTATATGAAAAACGAGCGAATGGTAGCCTGTGTGATAATTTCCGTACAAACCGATACGACATGGAAATGCCTGTCAAAGAAAAGTCTGTATTGTTTATTGAATCTGGACAGCTTCCAGAAGATAAAGTGTTGTTCAGTGTATTTATGGAGAGACTATATGATTCCATGTTAAAGAAAGCAGAGGAACGGCAGCAGGATGTCACAGTGATGTTGTTGGATTATCCGTATTATGGAGGACTCTGTGGACTGGAAAAATATATGGAAGAAGGTCCAGAGAAAGGAATCTGTACAACATTGTATGAGGATGATCGAAAGCTTGATGGAAGCGGCTATGCACCGCATCTGGTAGAACTGTATAGCCTGTGTGATATTTCAGTATGTATCAAAGATACAGAAATTCCTTTGTGCGAGATAGAAAAGTGCGAAAATCCGGTGACTGGGGAGTGTTCAAAGAGAAAAGATGGGTTATGCTACTATCCGGCTACAAGGAACCAGTGTAAGGAATTTATTATCGGATATGATCGTGACAAGGAAGAAGCAATGTTTGTAACAGGGTATCTTTACAATCCAGGGGATCATCCATATAAAATTCCGGAAAATGTAGAAGAACTTCTAACGATGTGGAGCGAAAGTAATTCAACGACAGCTGCCATAGACGAAGAAGAGGAAGAATTAATAAATAAGTGGGGCAAATTAATCTGTATTGATGTAGATGATCTGATTGAAATCAATGATCTGATCAAAAAAGATGGCTATGACGCAGAAGGATTTCAATTAGAAGAAGTGCCACACCCAAATGTATATTGCTTTGTTAATCATGAAAAGAAGCAGTGTTTTGATGTTGTGAGATTTGCGGATGGTCCGTGGAATTTTTCTTATCTTGGATATGAAGATATAGGGGATACTTCCGTATTGGTAAACAAGCCGGCGGATTCCATCAAGGATGCAATTGAGAAGTATAAGGATGTTGCAGGACAATTTGTATAGTTTATATTAAAGTCAGAGAAAGGCAGAGATCATTTTTGAGGTCTCTGCCTATTTTATTGGTCATGGACCAGAAATAAGG
>OLHE01000451.1_pt1 | contig 33659 bp, 34 predicted proteins | sample 1605821 | NCBI WGS metagenome assembly OLHE01 (sample SAMN03283250) | human gut metagenome | biome: human-associated habitat; material: feces | host: Homo sapiens | place: USA | collected 2013
ACTTACTTTCAGTTTTAAAAATAGAAGGTATTTTAAGAAACTTTTCAGATTTATACAACAGAGTAGAAGAATTAACTCCTAAATTAACTGATGAAGAAAAATTATTAGAGTACTTACAAGCAATGAAAGACAATGGCAACAAAATAATACCTCAAAACAGTTCATTATTGTTTAGTGATGGAATAAAAATGGGATATTATTGGCACAATAAAAAAGATAAAATATATAAAATGATAACAGAAAATGATAATCAATTTGTTGTAAAATATAAAGACCAATGTGAAGTACTAATTAAAGAATATAATAAAAAGCAATTAAGTGATGAAGAAAGATTATTTGAATACTTACAAGCAATGAAAGATAATGGTAACAAAATAATACCTCAAAGCAGCTCATTATTGTTTAGTGATGGGACACAAAAGGGATATTATTGGAGTAATTCTAATAATAAAGACAAAATATATAGAATGATAACAGAAGAAGGTAACCCTTTTGTTATACATTACAAAGGCCAATGTGAAGTACTAATCAAAGAATATAATAGTTATCAAGAAAAGTCAGAGACAAAGATAACCGAAGAAGAAAAATTATTAGAGTACTTACAACCAATGAAAGATAACGGCAATAAAATAATACCTTATAATAGTCCGTTACTGTTTAGTGATGGAACAAAAATGGGATATTATTGGAGCGATAAAAAAAATAGAATATATAAAATGATAACAAAAGAAGACAATCAATTTGTTGTAAAATATAAAGACCAATGTGAAGTACTAATCAAAGAATATAATAGTTATCAAGAAAAGTCAGAGACAAAGATAACCGAAGAAGAAAAATTATTAGAGTACTTACAAACAATGAAAGATAACGACAACAAAATAATACAACAAAGAGATAATAACAAAACATTTAGTAATAATAAAAAAATGGGAACATATTGGAACAATAATAAAGATAAAATATATAAAATGATAATAGAAGAAGGTAATCCGTTTATTGTACAATACAAAGAACAATGTGAAGTACTAATTGAAGAATATAATAATTATCAAAAAAAGTTAGAAATAAAAATAACCGATGAAGAAAAATTATTAGAGTACTTACAAAGAATGAAAGAAAATGACAACAAAGCAGTACCTCCAAGTAGTACATTATTATTTAGTGATGGAACAAGAATGAGTTATTATTGGAGTTCTAAAACTAAATCTGAAACTAAAGATAAAATATATAAAATGATAATAGAAGAAAGAAATCCATTTGTTGAACAATATAAAGACCAATGTAAAGTACTAATTGAAGAATATAATAAAAAGAAACTAAGTGAAGAAGAAAAATTATTAGAGTACTTACAAGCAATAAAAGAAAATGACAACAAAGTAATACCTCCAAGTAGTACATTGTTGTTTAGTGATGGAACAAAAATGGGAACATATTGGAACGCTAACAAAGATAAAATATATAAAATGATAATAGAAGAAGGTAATCCATTTGTTGAACAATATAAAGATCAATGTCAAGTACTAATCAAAGAATATAATAATTATCAAAAAAAGTTAGAAATAAAAATGACTGATAAAGATAAATTATTAGAGTACTTACAAGCAATAAAAGAAAATGACAACAAAATAATACGGCAAAGAGATAATAACAAAACATTTAGTAATAATGAAAAAATGGGAACATATTGGAATGGTAATAAAGATAAAATATATAAAATGATAATAGAAGAAGGTAATCAGTTTGTTATACAATATAAAGACCAATGTGAAGTACTAATAAATGAATATATCAAATTTCAAGAAAAAAAGAAAAAGAAACAAGAAAAGTATAAGGAATCAGAGAGTGATTTTAGAGAAGAGTCATCATTTGATAAAACACTAAAAAATGAGAAAGGAAAATATTCTAATGAAGGAAAAAAAGTATTATGATTTAGTATCTTCTTTTAGTGAATTGGACCTAGAAGATAAAAAAGAAGAAGTGTTAAAACACACTTTAGAATTATTACAATTACTATATTTAAAGAATAAAGAGTTTGATAAAGATGCTGATGTTTTACCAGTACTAAATAAATATAGTGATGAAGATGAATATTTTAACTTATTATTTTCTTATATTATTTCGTTGAAAGAAGAAAATGCTAAATTAATTGATAAATTAAATGAATTTGGAATTTAAGAAGTAGTTAGTACTTCTTTTTTCTTTTTATATATATATGTTATAATAAATGTGGTGATAAAATGAAAACATGTTTAGTATTAGAAGGTGGAGCACTACGTGGAATATATACTATGGGAGTACTCGATACTTTCTTAGAAGAAAAAATTGAAGTTGATTGTGTAATTGGAGTGTCAGCTGGTACTTTATTTGGAATAAACTATGTATCAAAACAGCCTAAAAGAGTTTTAAACTATAACCTAGAATATGCTGGGAATAAAGACTATATGTCTTTAAGCTCTTTTATTAAAACTGGTAATATTATAAATGAGAAATTTTGTTTTCATGATCTTCCTGATAAATTATATCCATTTGATTATGATACTTTTGATAAATCTAAAACTAAATTTTATTCTGTAGTTACTAATGTTTTGACTGGTCTTCCTGAATATATTGAAATCAAAAATTCAAGAAAACAACTAAACGTTATGAGAGCAAGCGGAGCTATGCCTATAATTTCAGAAATTGTAGAGATAAATGGTAATAAGTATCTTGATGGAGGAATAGGAGACTCAATCCCAGTACAAAAGGCAATAGATATGGGATATGATAAAATAATTGTTATACCTACACGACCAATTGATTATAGAAAGCATAAAACTAAAATGCTTCCATATAAATTAAAATATAAAAATTATAAGAAATTTTTAAATACAGTAGAAAATAGACCATCTATGTATAATAGTGAAGTAGAAAAAGTTATTAATCTTGAAAAAGACAATAAAATATTTGTAATAAGACCAACTAAACATATTAAAATTAAACATATGGAGACTAATAAAGATAAAATACAAGCTATGTATGATTTAGGAGTAGAAGATACTAAGAAAAAGTTAAATGATTTAAAAAAGTATCTAGAAAAGTAAAAAATAAAGTATAATATATATAGTGATTTATACATAATTGTTAAGATAAATTTTTATATAATAACATAAATTTAATAGGAGGAATAATATGCTTGAACTAAAAAATATAACTAAAATTTATGCGACTGATGACTTTAAACAGACTGCTCTTGATAATGTTAATATTGTCTTTCGTAAATGTGAGTTTGTTTCAATTTTAGGACCTAGTGGTAGTGGTAAGACTACTTTATTAAATATAATTGGAGGACTTGATGATTATACTGATGGAGATTTAATAATAAATGGAACTAGTACTAAAAAGTATACTGATAGAGATTGGGATACTTATAGAAATCATCGAGTAGGTTTTGTCTTTCAAAGTTATAATCTAATAACACATCAATCAATATTATCAAATGTTGAACTAGCACTTACTTTATCTGGTGTTGATAAAAAAGAAAGAAGAAAAAGAGCAATTGAAGCACTTGAAAAAGTCGGTTTAAAAGATCATATCAATAAAAGACCAAATCAATTGTCTGGTGGGCAGATGCAGCGTGTTGCGATTGCGAGAGCCTTAGTAAATAATCCAGATATATTACTTGCGGATGAACCAACAGGAGCACTTGACTCAGCAACTAGTGAACAAATAATGGACTTATTAAAAGAAGTAGCAAAAGATAGACTTGTAATTATGGTTACACATAATGCAGAACTTGCTCATGAATATTCTACAAGAATCATTGAAGTAAAAGACGGAATTATTTTAAACGATTCAAATAAAGTTTCTAAGGAAGAGTCTGAATTAAAAAGAAATAAACGTGATAAAAAGACAAATATGTCTATGAAAACAGCTTTATCTCTTTCACTAAATAATTTAATGACTAAAAAAGGAAGAACTATATTAACAGCTTTTGCAGGATCAATTGGAATTATTGGAATTGCTTTAATACTTTCTTTATCAAATGGAATAAATTCATATATTGCGAAAACTGAAGAAGAAACATTAAGTAGTTATCCATTAACTATACAAAAACAAAACGTAGATATGGCATCATTATTATCAGCGTTTTCTGGTAGTAAAAAAGATAATGATAAAGCTAAGAGCGATGAAATAACTTCTACTAATATAATGGGAGATGTATTTACAACACTTTCTAAGGATACGAAAACAAATGATATGAAAAAGTTTATGTCTTATGTAGATAAAAATAATGATATAAAGAAATATACATCAGATATTAAATATTCATATGAAGTACAATTAAATTTATATAAAGATACAAGTGATAAGATTGTTAAAGTAAATCCAACAACTGTATATGATTCTATTGGAATGAGTACAAGTAATATTTCAAGTGCATATTCTTCAATGATGTCAAATAATAATGTCTTTACTGAAATGTTAGATAATGAGTCATTAAATAAACAACAATATGATTTAGTTGCTGGTAAATGGCCAAAGAAATATAATGAATTAGTTCTTATAGTTGATAAGAATAATCATATTTCAGATTATACTTTATATAGTATTGGATTACTTGATCAAGATGATTTAAAAGAACAATTTAATAAGATGGTATCTGGTGAAAAAGTTAGTTTTGAAAAGACAAGTTATAAAATAAGTGATATTTTAAATTTAAAATTTAGACTTGTTAAGAATTCTGATTATTATCAAAAAGAAAATGGAATGTGGCTTGATAAGAGTGATGATGAAGAGTACATGAAAAACTTAATTAGTAATGCTGAAGAGTTAAAAGTAGTAGGTATTATTAAACCAAATGAAGAAGCAGTAAATGGAGCAAGTACTTATGGAATGGTTGGATATCAACATTCATTAATGACACATTTAATTAAGGAAAATGAGTCAAGTGATATCGTAAAAGAACAAGTTGAAAATAAAAATCAGAATATATTTACTAGAAGTAATTTCCAAACGAACAAGAAATTTGATATGAATAGTCTATCAGATGAACAAAAAATGTCTCTTGCTTCAATGTCACAGGATGAGATGGCAACATATATTGAAACATATACAAAAAATATGAGTGCAACTTATGAAGATAACTTAAAAAAACTTGGTTCAGTATCCCTTGATAATCCTGATTATATTTATCTATATCCAAAAGATTTTGATTCAAAAGAAAGCATTGTAAAAATAATTGATAAATATAATGATGGAAAAGAAGAAAAAGACCAAATTCAATATACAGATGTTGTTGGAGTAATGATGAGTAGTGTAACGACGATAGTAAATGTAATAAGTAGTGTCTTAATTGCATTTGTAGCGATTAGTTTAGTAGTTTCAAGTATCATGATAGCAATAATTACTTATATTTCTGTAATTGAGAGAACTAAAGAAATTGGAATACTTAGAGCAATAGGAGCAAGTAAGAAAGACATTTCACGTGTATTTAATGCAGAAACTTTAATAGAGGGACTAAGTGCTGGAGTGCTTGGAATAGTAGTAACACTTCTTTTAAATATACCAATAAACATTATTATAAAGAATGTAGTAGGTATTAGTAATATCGCATCTCTTCCAGTAGTAGGTGCTATAGTATTAATTATTATTAGTGTATTACTAACAGTAATTGCTGGATTTATTCCTGCAAAAATAGCAAGTAAAAAAGATCCAGTAGAAGCATTAAGAAGTGAATAAAAATTAAATATATACATAAAATAAAATAGTTGGTTAAGTACTTGACTATTTTATTTTTTTGTTTTATTATTAACTAGCGGATAGAAAAAAGAAGGTGATAGATTGCAAAGAAATGTTATTAGTGAAATTAAAAATTTAAATAATTGTATGGTGAAAAAGCTTTTTACTTTAGGTAAAAAAGAAGATGAAAAATTTCATCCAAGACCATTGCAAGTAGAAATAATAACTTATTTAATTGAAAATAAAGATAAAACAATTTATCAAAAAGACATCGAAGAAAAATTAAAAATAAGTAAAGCCGCTGTTTCAGATGTTTTAAATAGTATGGAAGGTAGAGATATTATTACTAAGGAAGCAGATGTGTGTGATGCGAGACGAAAAAGAATAATAATATCTAAGAAGGCAATAGAAACACATGATGTTATGATGAAGCGTCTTGATAGTTTAAATGATTGTATATTAGATGGAATATCTGAAGATGAACTTAACATTTTTTATAAAGTCATAGAAAAGTTAAAAGAAAATATGAAGAAAGAAGGAGTTTAATGTTTAAATTATTTAAGAATTTATCTACTAAGGATAAAATATATGTAGTTATTTGTATAGTCTTAATAGTTTTTCAAGTATGGTTAGAGTTAAAAATGCCAGACTACATGAGTGCGATAACTAAACTTGTTCAAACTGAAGGTAGTAAAATGTCTGATATATTAGAACAAGGTGCTTACATGTTAGCATGTGCTGGAGGCTCTTTAATATCAGCAATTATCGTTGGATATTTTGCATCTTTAGTCGCATCATCATTTTCTGCAACATTAAGATTAAAAATATTCAAAAAAATTCAAGACTTTGGAATTCAAGAAATTAAAAAATTCCAAACAAGTAGTTTAATTACTCGTACAACAAATGATGTAATGCAAGTAGAAATGTTAATTGGTATGGGACTTCAAATGATGGCTAAAGCACCAATTATGGCGGTTTGGGCAATTATGAAGATTCTAAATAAAGGATTAGAATGGAGTATTTTAACAGCAGTCTGTGTTGCGATACTTTTAGCAACTGTTGTGACATTAATGATTATTGTTATGCCAAGATTCCAAATTGTTCAAAAATTAATTGATAAAATAAATGGTGTAACTGGTGAGAATTTATCTGGTATTAGAGTAATTAGAGCATTTAATGCTGAAAAATTCCAATCTGATAGATTTGAGGAAGTAAATGATAAATTAACAAAAACACAAATGTTTAATCAAAGATGTTTTGCAGTAATGATGCCAATAATGAATCTTGTTATGCATGGCTTAACTCTTGGTATTTATATCATAGGAGCAATATTAATTAATAAAGCAGGAATGCTTGATAAGATTACATTATTTAGTAACATGGTAGTATTTTCAAGTTATGGAATGCAAGTAATTATGTCATTCTTAATGTTAGCCCTAATATTTATGATGTGGCCAAGAGCAGAAATATCTGCTAAAAGAATAAATGAAGTACTTGATGAAAAAATTGCAATTAAAAATGGTACTTTTACTGGTGATACTAAAGAAAAGGGAACAGTAGAATTTAAGAATGTTTCATTTAAGTATCCTGATGCAGATGAATATTTATTAAAAGATATTTCATTTACTGCTAAAAAAGGTGAGACAGTAGCGTTTATAGGATCTACTGGTAGTGGTAAATCTACTCTTATAAATTTAATTCCTAGATTTTATGATGTAACTGATGGTGAAGTATTAGTAGACGGAGTAGATGTAAAAGAATATGATGAGGCACATCTTCATAATAAAATTGGTTATATTTCTCAAAAAGCAATAATGTTTACTGGAACAGTAAGTGAAAATGTTTCTTACGGAGATAATGGTCGTGAAAAACCAACTGAAGAGCAAATCAAAAAAGCAATTGAAGTAGCTCAAGGAACAGACTTCGTAGAGAAAATGGATAAAAAATATGATGCTCATATTGCAAGAGGTGGAACTAATGTATCTGGTGGTCAAAAGCAAAGATTATCAATAGCAAGAGCCATCGCAAGAGATCCAGAAATATATATATTTGATGATTCTTTCAGTGCACTTGATTATAAAACAGATGCAACACTTAGAAAAGAATTAAAAAAATATACAAAAGATGCAACTAGTATGATTGTTGCTCAAAGAATTGGAACAATAATTAATGCAGATAAAATTATCGTATTAGATAAAGGAAGATGTGTTGGACAAGGAACACATAAAGAATTATTAAAAAATTGTGAAGTCTATAAAGAAATTGCACTTTCACAATTAAGTGAGGAGGAGTTAGCAAGTGCCTAGACCAAGAGGACCAAGAGGTGGAGCTCAAGAAAAGCCTAAAAACTTTTGGGGCTCTATGAAAAGATTACTTAAGAATTTAAATAGTTGGAAATTCTTACTTATATTTGGATTAATTCTTGCTTGTGCAAGTTCAGTACTAGCACTAATTGCTCCAAATAAACTATCTGATTTTACAGATGAAATATCAAAAGGTTTAGTACCAAATACAGAAGTACTAACAAAAATATCAAATAAGATGACATCAAACTTCAATGAAGAAAATTTTACAAAAACATCAACTGATATTATGACATCAGAAAAATTAACAGCAAGTGAAAAAAATGCATATAAAGAAGTAATTAGTAAAATGACAACATTAAAAAATAAAGAAGATGCATCTAAATTATTATTAACACTTCCAGATAATGTTTTAAAGTTTTATTTAACAGACTTTAAAATAAATGGACAAACAATAACAGTAAAAGATCAATTAGAATTAATGAAATTAACATCAAAAATGAAAGGTGAAAAATCAACTAAAAATGCCTTAAAACTAATTGACGAAATGCCAAAATCAGTAAAGAAATTAGTTGAACCAACAATTGATATGAAAGAAATTAAAACTATTGGATTTGGTTTAGGATTAATTTATTTTATAAGTGCATTATTTAGTTATATACAGTCATTTTCAATGACTACTGTATCAAATAATTTTGCAAAAAAATTAAGAAGAAATATTAGTAATAAAATTAATAAATTACCATTAAGATACTTTGATACTCATGAAAATGGAGATGTATTATCTCGTGTTACAAATGATGTAGATACAATATCAATGAACTTAAATAATAGTTTAGCAACTCTTGTATCTAGTACAACATTATTTGTAGGATCAATTATCATGATGTTTGTAACAAACTGGTTAATGGCAATCACTGCAATATTATCAAGTTTAATTGGATTTGCTTTAATGTTCTTAATACTTGGAAAGAGTCAGAAATATTTTGCTAAACGTCAAAAAGAGTTAGGTGACTTAAATGGTTACATTGAAGAAATTTATTCAGGACATACTGTTGTAAAAGCATATAATGGATGTGAAAAAGCAATTGAAGAGTTTCAAGAATTAAATACAAGACTATATGATGCAAATAGAAAGAGTAACTTCTTATCTGGGTTAATGCAACCAATCATGGGGTTTGTTGGAAACTTAGGATATGTTGCAGTATGTATAGTCGGAGCTTTACTTGTAGTTAATGGAAATATTTCATTTGGTGTAATTGTTGCATTTATGATTTATGTTAGATTATTTACTAATCCATTATCACAAATAGCTCAGGCAACAACAAACTTACAGTCAACTGCAGCAGCAAGTGAACGTGTATTTGAATTTATGGATGAAAAAGAAATGAATGATGAGTCGCACGTTACAAAACATCTTCATAGACATAAAGTAAAAGGTGAAATTGAATTTAAAAATGTTAAATTTGGTTATGATGACACAAGAACAATAATTAATGACTTTTCTGCAAAAGCAAAACCAGGACAAAAGATTGCAATAGTTGGTCCAACAGGAGCTGGAAAAACAACGATGGTTAACTTACTAATGAAGTTCTATGAAATTAATTCAGGAGATATTTTAATAGATGGGGTATCAACAAAAGAATTAACTCGTGAAAATATTCATAAACTATTTGTTATGGTTTTACAAGATACATGGTTATTTGATGGAACTATAAGAGAAAATATTAAATTTAATCAAGAAAATATAACAGATGAAGATATTTGGAACGCATGTAAAACAGTTGGAATAGACCACTTTATTAAAACTTTGCCAGGAGGACTTGATGCTCGCCTTGGAGATAATGATGCAATAAGTAGTGGAGAAAAACAATTATTAACTATTGCTCGTGGTATGGTAGAAGATGCTCCATTCTTAATTTTAGATGAAGCAACTTCAAACGTTGATACAAGAACTGAAGAATTAGTTCAAAAAGCAATGGATAAATTAACAGAAGGAAAGACATCATTCATTATCGCACATAGATTATCAACTATTAAAAATGCAGATTTAATTCTAGTAATGAAAGATGGAAATATAATAGAACAAGGAAATCATGATGAATTAATAAAGAAAAATGGTTTTTATGCAGACTTATATAATTCACAATTCCAAAAATAATATTAAGATTGTCAACTTGACAATCTTTTTTCTTTGTAAACAAATGTAAAAGAAAATAAAAAAATAAATTAAGTCAAATTTCTTGTTAATAATTTCATCATAATATATAATTAAATAAGATAGGAGGATGAGATGTATAGCAAAAGGTAAGGTTAAAGTTGCAATTGTCATTTTAGCATTCTGTCTAATTGTAGGGTATGCATCAATTACAACAATTATGAGTTTAAGCGGAATTATTCGAATTAATAGTGATCCAAATGATTTTACAAACAATATAATCTTTAAAGAAGCAGATATGGATCAAATCAGTAAATCGGAAGGAGCTGCCGCAATAATATCTGCAGATGGAAAAACAATATCCTTTTCAACTCAAACATTAGATGTATTAAATGAAACGTCAACATTAAATTATAAAATTCAAAATAATAGTCAGTATAATGCTTTAGTAGGAAAGATAAATTGTGTTTCTAGTGATACAAAATATATTGAAATAGCACCAGCAGGAACTCTTGAAAATCAAATTGTAAAAAAAGGTAATATATCAGATAAAGATACTGTTTCAATTATATTAAAGCATCCTTATGAAGAAAAAGTTCCAAAAACAATAACTGTAAGTTGTACATTAAATGCAACTGCACAACCAGCATCATAATGATGCAAATACTTAAGAAGTGAGAGGTAAAATAATGAATAAACAAATGAAAATAGCAATATTTGCAATAATAGCTTTAGGAGCTATCGGATTTGCTGCTATCACAATATCATTAAGACAAAATGGTACAGCAACAATAAGTGGAATTGAATCAAACTTTACAAACAATATTCAATTTGAAACAGTTTATGTAGATGAACAATCAAAAACAGACGGAGCAACAGTTTCAATTGCACCAGACAGAAAATCATTTACATTTACAACTCAGGCATTAACATCAACTCAAGAGTCATTCCAAATAAATTATAACATTAGAAACAAAAGTCAATATGGAGCAAGAATAGGTGGACTTACTTGTCAAGTAGAAGGAACTGCAAAAGATTATGTAGATGTTCAAGAAAATAACGATATTCAAGATTCAATTATTAAACCAACTGGTATATCATGTTCAGATTCAGTTCTTATATATCTTAATAAATCATATGCAGACACTACTGAGCAAACATTAAAAGTTACATGTTCATTACAAGCAACAGCAACAGATTATGATCCTAATGATACGACATTAGAAACATGTGACAATAACTAAAAAATATTAAAAGAAGAGGTAAAAATATGAATAAACAAATCAAAGTATCAATTGTAGTTTTATTACTAGCAACAATAGTTGGTTTTGCAGCAATATCACTTACACTTAATTTTACTGGAAACATTAACATTAAAGGTTCTTATGACAACTTTTCAAATGGAGTTATATTTTCTGAAGCAGCAATGGATACAACAAGTACAAATGATGGAGCAACAGCAACAATAGCAACTGATGGAAAATCAATAACATTTACAACACAAACATTAGATACATTAAATGAACAAGCAGTATTAACATATAAAATTAAAAATGATAGTCAATATAATGCTCAACTTGGAGAAATGAATTGTTCATCAGATGATACCGATTATGTTCAAATAACTCGTGGAGGAGCATTAACTAATACAACAATTGCAAAAGGTGAAACATCTGCTGCAGATACCATAACACTAAAACTAGTAAAAACATATTCAGAAACAACACCAAAGAAAGTAACCATTACTTGTGATTTAAATGCAACTGCTCAATCTGCAGCAGCATAATAAGAAAGAGAGTAAAGATATATAATGAAACAATTAAATAAAACTATTTTATTGCTAATTATAAACATTTTACTCCTTTTATCATTTGTATATTTTAAAGAAAAAAGTCTAATTATAACAGCAATAGTATTATTACTAACAACAATATATTTAATAAAAAAATATAAATTTAAAAAAGAATCATTTAATAAAGAAAAAAATTATTTTTACTTAGTACTAGCAAGTTCACTAGCTTTCTTAATTTTGTTTTATTTAATAAGTCTAAAAACCGGTTATTCTATAAACTATAGTGTATTTTATAAAAAGTATTTAAGAAAACTAACAATAATTTTAACAATTTCCATAACAGTACTAACAGAAATAATAAGATATATAAACTCTTATATATTAACGGATAAAGAAAAGAAAACTAAAGCATTATTACTAATTCTATTTATATTAATAGATATAATTATAAGTAATAAAGCCTATGGATATTATTCATTCAGTCAGATATATACATTTATTACAGTAGTATTACTACAAAGTATTATGAAAAATACTTTTCTAAACTATTTAGTAAAAGAATCAGGAATTAAATCATGTTTAATATATAGAGTAATAATAGATATGTATATATTTGTAATACCAATACTACCAAGTATAAATAGTTTCCTAGAAGGTGTATTATTTATGCTATATCCATATTTCTTATATGAATTAATAGAAATATTAATTGTAAAAAAGCTTCCTAAGATGAGTGAATATAAAAAAAGTAAAAAGAAATTAAATGATTACGTAATAGTTATAATATTTATTGGATTAGTATATTTAATATCATGTCAATTTACTTATAATATGATTGCAATAGGTACAGAATCAATGACTGGAACTATTAATAAGGGAGATGCAATTATATATAAGAAATATAAAAATCAAAAATTATCTAAGGGAGATATAATTGTATTTAAAAAAAATGGTACATTAATAATACATAGAATAATAAAAATAAATTATGGAGAGTTTGAAAATACATATATAACTAAAGGAGATTACAACAAAGAAAAAGATGATTGGGTTGTATATGAAGAAGATATTGAAGGAGTAAAAGAACTTACTATTAAATATATTGGAATACCTTCAGTTCTTTTAAGTGAGTTAATGCAGTGAGGTGAGTCATATGGTAATAGATAAAAATAATTATAAGAAATATATAATTATAGGAATCTTCATATTAATAGTATTAGGACTTATAGGATGGTTTAATTCATCATTTCATAATACTTATAAACTACATTACAGTGAGAATAGTGATTTAGACTACAAAGTATATTTAGATGATAATAATTATTTTGATGAAGATTATTTAGGAAAAAATAAAGTATATGTATCATCTCTAATTAATAAAATAAATACAGAATTTAAATATAGTTTTAAAACAGATACAAAATTAGATCTAACTTATTCTTATTATATAGATGCTAAAGTACAAATAAACACAGCCGAAGGAAAGAATATTTTAGAAAAAAAATATAAAATATTAGATAATAAAGAAATACAAGATGTAAATAATTCTTTCACTATAGATGAGAAAGATATTTCAATTGATTATAAAAAGTATAATGAACTTGCATCTTCTTTCTTAGATAGATATAGTATAGATGGAGATGCACTATTAAAAGTAGGTTTATATGTAAATGTTCAAGGCAATAATGAAAAATTTGAACAAGGCTTATCAGATAATGCAGTAGTAAGTTTAACAATACCACTTACAAAGAGAACAACAGATATAAGTTTAAAATATGATTTGTCTAATAATAAAGATGCAGTATTACAATATAAAAAAGGTAATAGTAAAGCTATTGTATTAATAGTAATAGTCATATTATCAGCAATTGATATAGCATTTATGGTATATGTATATTTAGTACAAAGAAATTTAAAAACTCCTGAAGAATTATTTGAAGAAAGATTAAAAAATATATTAACTGATTATAGTAGATATATATCTGAAACAAAAGTAGTTGAATCAATTCAAAGTTTAGTAGAAACTAGGAGTTTAAGAATAGTACTATTGAAAACATTTGATGGATTAATTGCAGTAAGAGATAATGTAAATAAACCAATTCTATATCAAAATGAAAAAACAAGAGCAGTATTTTATATAATATCTGATAATATAGGTTATATTTATATTATGAAAGTAAGTGATTTTGAAAGCAGTAAAAAATTATTAATTGAAGATGAAATAGAAGTATTATAAAGAAGGTGTAGTATGAAGAAGCGTAGTTATATATTTATCGTATTAATTGTTACTATGGCAATAGGCTATGCTTCTTTAAATACTAATATGCAACTCGCAGGAACTGCTCTTTTAAGATCAAACATAGATCTTATGGTAACAGGTGTAGAAGTAAGTAACATAGTTGGAAATCCAGAAGAAATAGAAAAGGCAGATTATGGCACAGAAAGAATTATGTTAAATAATAAATTACCAGATTTAACATCCAAAATTACTTATAAATTAACAATTAGAAATAGAACAAATAAGCCATATATAATCTCATCAACCCAAGACTTATACGCAAGTAATAATACAAATATAGTTTATGAAATAAGTAATAATGAATCAGATAAAGTAATTAATGCAAATTCAGAAAAAGATGTATATGTCACAATAAAATACAAAGACGGATTAACATCACTTCCAGCAAATACATCAAAAAAAACAACAGTCCAATTAGTATTAAAAACTGCTCAAGCATTAATGGTTTCATATGATAATTCAAAAACAGGTCTTAATTGTAGTGATATACAATGTGCATTAGATGAAATATCTAAGATGGTAGGTGATTAGGTTGAAAAAATTAAAAGATAAAATTATAAATAATAAAAAATATATTCTAGGTATTATAACAGGAATATTAATATCAGGAACAACAGTATATGCTGCAACTGTTATATCAGCAGCAAATGTGTCATACTCGAATACAACAAGTTCACTATCTTCCACGAATGTACAAGAGGCGATAGATGAGTTGTATAATAAGGTAGATACAACAGAACCTCTAGATATTATTTCACCAAATAGACTATATGCCAATAATAAAACAATATGTGTACAAAAAAATAACAAGTTAAATTGTTTCAGACCAGTAGAAAGTTCACAAGAGCAAATGATGAATGTATTTACTTCAAAATTTTGTTATTATCGTTTTGGAATTATTTTTTGCAATGATAATATAGATAATTTTTCCTGTGAGGTTGCAAGCAATCATCTGCGTTGCAAAGATGAACAATATAACGTGGATTGTTCTATAAATAGTTCAGGTTCTCTAAATTGCACTAGGTAAATATTTTAAATTACATCTTAAAACTATAACTATAAATGCAATAGATAAAAATAATAAAAAAAGTTTATAAATAGATATCATATTAGTCTAGAATATATATTATGTACTATAGAGATTGAAATCTATAAAGGTATATGCATTGTAAAAAATAATAAATTAAATTGTTTTAAAATAAATAATTATGAAAATGAAAGAGAACATGCATTACAAGTATTTACAAACAAAAAGTGTTATGATTTTCGATATGGTCTTCAATGTTCAGATGATGTTTTTAAATGTGTTATTCAGGATAATGGTAATGTTTCTTGTCATGCTGATGATTCAGGCAGTAACCAATGCATAGTTAGCTGGGATGCTAGTGTGGATTGCTCCTGATGCTTTTTAAAATAGCAACTATCATTATATACAATCCCTATAGTTGAAACTCTTGCAAAATCACACAAAATATGCTATAATGTAATCATGAAGAGAGATTTTAATAGGTTAAAATTAATTATTTCTCAACTTGGAATACTTTAATAGGTTAAAATTAATTGTATTCTTTTTTTTATACTTAAATAAGAGGGTAATATTATGAATGAATTATTAGATAAGTTATTTAAATGGGATATTAAAGATTTAATAAAAGCAATTATTGGATGTTTTCTATTTGCATTCGCAGTAAACATATTTCTAGTACCTAATTCACTATATAATGGAGGAATATTAGGTATAGCTCAGTTAATAAGAAGTTTATTTATAAATGTATTACATATAAAAACATCATTTGATGTATCAGGTATTATCAATTTACTTCTTAATTTACCATTATTTGTACTTGCTTATAAATTTATTAGTAAAACATTCTTTAGAAGAAGTCTAGTTTGTGTAATATTTCAAACAATATTTTTAACTATTATTCCAACACCAAATAAAGCAATTGTAAATGATTTATTAACTTGTGTCTTAATTGGAGGAATAATTGCAGGATATGGAAGTGGAATGACTCTATCAGCAAGCGGATCAGGTGGAGGAACAGATATAATAGGAATACTTATTAGTATGCGAAATAGAAACCTATCAGTTGGAAAAATTGGAGGAGCTATAAATATCGTAATCTACGCAATATGTGGACTGTTATATGGACTACCTACTATGATATATTCAATCATTTATACAGTAATATCAAGTATAGTAGTAGATAATACACATGAACAAAACATCTGCAGTTATATAATGATATTCACAAAAGATAAAACTAAAACAATAATCCGCTTTATAAAAGAAGAAATAAGAAGAGATGCAACATACTGGGAAGCAACAGGTGGCTATAATCATGGAAAAGTAAACGTAATCTATTCAGCACTATCAAAATATGAAATGCAACGCTTAGAAAGGCATTTAAAAGAACTAGATAAAAATGCTTTTATGATAAAAAGTGAAGGAATAGGAATAGAAGGAAACTTTAAAAAGTCTCTTACAAAGTAATATTAAAATTAAAAATTCATAAAAAGAAAATTAAAAAACTGAAAGAATAAGTCGAATAAATAATAAAATCCAGAGTTTTACATATAATAAAACATATGATAAAACAACTAAACGAGGTGATTATTATTAAAACATTCATACTTATTTTATTCAGTTTTTTTGTATCTATTATACTTCTATTTATATATAGTTCTCTAAAAATAGCAAGTCAAGTTGATGAAGACAATTTACATTAATTTGTAAAGTTATAAATATAGAAATTAATATTAAATTAAAATATGTTAAAATTATCTTGGTGAGTTTATGCATAAATTTATAAAAAAATATATTTTAATATTAGTTTTTATTCTTTTATTGTGTCCATTTAATATAAATGCCTTAGTAACTCAGTCATCTGATATATATGTAACAGATAATGCAAATGTATTAAAAGATGAAACTAAAGACTATATAGTAACATATTCAGGTTTCTTAAAGGATAAAGAAAAAATAGACTACTATGTCGTGACATTAAAATCACTTGAAGGAATAAACCTAGAAGAATATACTGATTATATTTATGATTCATTTAATATGAATGAAAAAGGACTATTAATAGTATTTTCTAAGAGTGATAGACAACTAAGAATAAAAACAGGAATAAAACTTTCTAAAATAATACCAGATGACGTAATTGAAGAATACATTAACTCATACTTTATGCCATATTTAAAAGATGAAGACTGGAACTCTGGAATAAAAAACGGTTACTCATCATTTTATAAACTATTATGTAACTATTATGAAATAGATTCATCTCCAATGACAGTATATAATGGACTAAGTTTTATAAATAAATATAAATACCCAATATTCATGATTATATTATTTATTTGCTCATTTCTATCTAATAAGTTAGGTACTTATCATTTTAATATTAAAAAAGGAAAAATTACACCAACATTTAAAACAGACTTTATCTCAATACTAGGAATATTATTAAACTTATACATATTACTAATAATATATTATTTATTACCATTAGGTGTAATAGTAGTAATAGGTTTTGAAGTAATTAATATTATTGGTTTAAAAGAAAATTTTCAAGAAGAAAAAATATTAAAAAGAAAAAATAAGAAAAAATTAAGAAGAAAAATAAGAAAAAAAGTTAAATAAATTACATAAATATAAATTATTTATGTTTTTCTATGAAAAAATCTTGATAGTTTGCTATAATATTAAAAGTGGTGAAGAAGTATGAAAAGAAGCGAAGTAGATAGAACTAAGTTAAGTCCAATGATGCAACAATATATGGAAATAAAAGATAAGTATGAAGATACCATTATCTTTTTTAGACTAGGGGACTTTTATGAAATGTTTTTTGAAGATGCAATACTAGCATCACGTACCCTAGAATTAACTTTAACAGGAAAACAAGCTGGTCTAGAAGAGAGAGTTCCAATGTGTGGAATTCCGCATCATGCCTACGCAAGCTATGTCGAAGAATTAGTAGATAAAGGTTACAAAGTTGCAATCGTTGAACAATTAGAAGATCCAAAACTTACAAAAGGAATGGTTAAAAGAGATGTCGTTCAAGTAATAACAAAAGGTACACGAATCGACTCATCAATTGACTCAAAATCAAATAACTTTATAGCAAACATCTATGACTTTTCATATTGCTTTGGTATAAGTTATATTGATGTATCAACAGGTGAAGTGTATGTAGAACTAGTTGAGGGAGAAAGTGACAAAGTAATAAAAGAAATCATAAAGCATGGATTTAAAGAAGTAATAGTAAATGACACAATAGATAGAGAAATAGTAGAAAGATTAAGAACAAGTCATGATGTTTTAGTAACTATTACAAAAGAGTGCCTAGATTCAAATGATTATTCATATATTTATAAAAAGATAGAAGATCAAAGAATAATAACAACACTTAAACATTTATTAAACTATGTTGTAGAAACTAAAAAAGGAGACTTACATCATTTACAAGAATGTAAAATAATTAAGTCCTCTGAATACCTTGAATTTGATTCAAATACAGAAAGAAACTTAGAACTTGTAGAAACACTAAGAAATAGAGAAAGACAATATAGTCTTTTATGGTTACTTGATAAATGTAAAACTGCTATGGGAAGTAGATATTTAAAATCAAGTATTTTAAATCCATTAACAAATAAAGAAGAAATTGAAAGAAGATATGATATTGTTTCAAAACTAAGTACAGAGTTTATTCTAAGAGATGATTTAATCAAATGTTTAGAAGAAGTATATGACCTTGAAAGATTAGTTGGAAGAATTACTTATGGTAATTTAAACGCTAAAGACTTATTACAATTAAAGTCATCAGTAAAAGAACTTCCAAGAATTAAAGAAATATTAACAGAATTAAAATTTGATAAAAAAATAGATACATTTGAAGAAATATATAGTCTACTTGATAGAACAATTCTAGAAGATGCACCATTTACTCTACATGAAGGTCATTTAATAAAAGAAGGCTATAATGCTGAACTAGATGAATTAAAAAAGATTAGTAGTGGATCAAAAGACTTTATTCTAGAAATGGAAAAAGCAGAAAAAGAACGTACTGGTATTAAAAATTTAAAAGTAGGGTACAATAAAGTATTTGGTTATTACATAGAAGTATCTAAAGGTCAAAAAGATTTAATAAAAGATGAATATGGTTATGAGAGAAAACAAACTCTAGCTAACGCTGAAAGATATATTACTCCAGTTTTAAAAGAAAAAGAAAATATAATATTAGGAGCTGAAGAAAAAATTATTTCACTAGAATATAAATTATTCATGGATATTCGAGAAGTAATAAAAAGATATGTAAAACAACTTCAAAAAACAGCAAGAGTTATTAGTGAAGTAGATATGCTACAATCATTCTCCGTTGTAACAGATGCTTATAAGTTTGTAAGACCAGAATTAGTAGAAGATAAAACATTAAGATTAATAGAATGTCGTCATCCAGTAGTTGAACAAGTAATGAAAGACAAATACATTCCAAATGATATAGTAATGGACAAAACAACAGACATATTACTAATAACAGGACCAAATATGGCAGGTAAATCAACTTATATGCGTCAATGTGCAATTACTATTATTATGGCTCAAATGGGTTGCTTTGTACCTTGTAAGTCTGCCACAATGCCAATATTTGATAAGATATTTACACGTATTGGAGCAAGTGATGATTTAGTAAGTGGAGAATCAACTTTCATGGTCGAAATGAAAGAAGCAAATACAGCTATTCAAGAAGCAACAGAAAACAGTCTAATTCTATTTGATGAATTAGGAAGAGGAACTGCAACATACGATGGAATGAGTCTTGCTCAAGCAATTCTTGAATATATCCATGATAAAATAAAAGCAAAAACAATGTTTTCAACTCATTATCATGAATTAACCGTTCTAGAAAAAGACTTAAAACATTTAAAAAATGTCCATGTGTCAGCAATTGAAGAGCATGGTACAATAACATTCTTACATAAAGTAAAACAAGGAGCAGTTGATAAAAGTTATGGTATCCATGTAGCAGGACTTGCTCATTTACCAGAATCGTTAATTAAAAGAGCAGATGAAATATTGAATGTCTATGAACACAAAAACAGAAAAAAAGAAACATTTACTCAAACATCTCTTTTTGAATTAACAGAAGAAGAAATAGAACCAAAGAAAAATGAAGTAGAAGAAAAAATAAAAGAAATAAATCCATTAGAAATGACTCCAATGGAAGCATTAAACTTCTTATATGATTTAAAAAAACATATAAAAGAAAAAAAATAAAACTTATTTTAATATAAGTTTTTATATGATAAAATTAAGTAGGTGATTTAAATGAAAAATAGAAATGAATTAAGAGAAATTATTATGAAAGTAATATATCAAGTAAGCATTCTTGAAGAAACTGACTTAGACTATGATATAAATGCTTTAATTAAAGAACAATTAGAAATAGAAAATGATTTTGTAAATACATGTGTTAATGGGATAATTGAACATAAAAAAGAAATAGTAAAACTTGCTAATAAATATTTAAAAGATTGGACAATCGATAGATTAAATAAAGTAGATCAAGCAATTCTTGAACTTGGAATATTTGAATTAATGTATACAAAGACTCCATCAATCGTATCTATAAATGAAGCTATCGAATTATCTAAAAAATATTCTGAAGAAGCTGTTACTAAAATGATCAATGGTGTATTAGATAAAATCTATCATGAAGAGACTAAAGAATCTGAGTAGGTGATACTTTGAACGATAAATACATATCAGTATCACAACTAACAAGATACATAAAGTATAAAATCGACAATGATGTAAATTTAAACGAAGTGTTCTTAAAAGGAGAAATATCTAACTTTAAAGCTCATAGTAGAGGACACTTTTATTTTACATTAAAAGATGAAGGTAGTAGAATTAACGCTATTATGTTTGCTTCTCAAACAAAGAAAATTAAATTTATGCCTCAAGATGGTATGAAAGTATTAGTAACTGGAAAAATAAGTGTTTTTGAAGCAAATGGTGGTTATCAAATATATGTAAATGAAATGTTAGAAGATGGAGTAGGTAACTTATACATTGCCTACGAGCAATTAAAAAAGAAACTAGAAAATGAAGGTTTATTTAATAAAGACCATAAAAAAGAGATTCCTCATATTCCAAAAAGAGTAGGAGTAGTAACTGCACCAACTGGTGCTGCTATAAAAGATATAATATCTACTATAAAAAGAAGATGGCCTCTAACAGAAATTTATTTATTTCCATCTCTTGTCCAAGGAGAAGATGCCAAAGAAGACATTGTAAAGCAAATAAAAAAAGCAGAAAACTTTTATTTACCACTTGATACATTAATAGTTGGTCGTGGAGGCGGCTCTATCGAAGATTTATGGCCATTTAATGAAGAAATAGTAGCACGTGCTATATATGAATGCAAAATTCCAACAATAAGCGCTGTAGGGCACGAAATCGACTTTACAATAGCCGACTTTGTAGCAGACTTAAGAGCTCCAACTCCAACAGGAGCAGCAGAAATGGCAGTACCACAATTATCTGACATGAAAAACTATCTAAATCAAGTAAATATAAGATTAAATAATACAATAAACAATAAAATAAATAATAATAAAAGAAAATTAAATGATATTATGGCAAGAAATATCTTTAAAAATCCAATGATAATATATGAAAAAAAAGAATTATATTTTGATAGTATCTTAGAAAGATTAAAATTTAGTTTAAAAAGCCTAACAAGTGCCAAAGAAAAAGAACTAATTAAAGTAAAAAACTCATATATATTAAAAAATCCACATCAATTATTAGAAAAAAAAGGTAATAAATATCTTCAATTAGTATCCAAATTAGAGACATTAAGTCCTTTACTTACATTACAAAGAGGATATACTATGACAAAAAAAGAAGGCAAAGTAATAACAAAAAGTACAGACTTAAAGAAAAAAGATATTATTGAAATAGTTTTTAGTGATGGATCAGTTAACGCAGAAATAAAGTAGGAAGGAAAATAAGTATTATGGCAAAAGAAGAAAAAGAATTAAGTTTTGAAGAAAGTCTAAACAATCTAGAAGAAATAGTAAAGAAATTAGAAACTGGTGAAGTACCATTAGATGATGCTATAAATGAATTTAATAAAGCAATGAAATTAGCAAAGTCATGTGACGATAAATTAAAGAGTGCTGAAGAAGCAATTACTAAATTAGTATCAGATACAGGTGAAATAAAAGATTTTAAAATAGAAGACTAAAAAAAGACCAATCAAAGGTCTTTTTCACTTGAATAAAAGTAGACAAGCAAGTTCAAATTCTTTATCGCCATCTAAAGGAACATAATCTTCATCATTTACACTTTTTCTAATCATCATATCTTCACTATTAGCAACATTTGATAAGAAAACATAAGTAGTACCAACATTTTTAACTTCTTTTAAAATAGCATAATCAACGCCATCAACAGTCATAATTTCTAATTCTTTATCCATATTATTTTCCTCCTTGCAAATCATATGTATCATTCTCAACTAAATATTGAGATTGTGCATGATCATCTTGCATAGCTTGTAACTCTTCTTTTTTATCTTTTAATTCATTATTTAAAACTATACGTTTTTCTATATGTTTTTCAAAATCTTTAGTATCCTTATATCCATTACTTTCTAGAAAATCTTGGTAACTATCGTATTTTCCCCAATAAAGGACTTTATCAGTTTGATACTCACCAATACATCTTTCACAATAATATACAGCCTCATCATAGTTATCATAGTTTTCTTTCATTTTCTTTTCAATCTCAGCATAATCATACCAATGATGTGCATAGTCCTTAGCTGGATGTGTATCTTTATTAATTACATTTGTTCTAAATTCTCCAACCATTCCTCCAACAACTAGCTTATCTTGATAAGTACTAACTAAATTACTTCCAGCACCAATAACAACGCCTGCTGTTATTGCACCAGCAACAAATAGTGCTTTCATTCTATTATGATAAACTTTTTTACTCATTACAACCTTAGTCTTTTTAGTTCTTTTTGTACCGCTTCCACTAGTAGAATTTTTACGTAATCTTTCAGTTGAAAGTTCTCTATCATTATCTCTCATATATCCACCTCTATTATAAATATATATAAATTATATCATAAAGTCAAAAGAAAAAGAATAATTGTACTATATTAGGCAATAATATATATGAGGTGTATAAAATGAAAAATAATTGTTTAAAATTTCTATTTTTACTCCTAGTATTATTTCCAATAAATATATATGCTTATTCAAACAGATTAATAATAGGTGGAGAAACTATTGGAATTGAAGCTTATTCAAAAGGTATATATATTGTTGGATTTTATGATGTGGATAATAAAGCAATTGCAAAAGATGCTGGTTTTAAAATAGGAGATATTATTGAAAAAATAGATAATGTTGATGTAGGAGATATAAGTGATATTAATAAAATAATAAAGGATGATAAAATATATTCATTTAAAGTATTAAGAAATAATAAATATGAAGAAATAAAACTTTATTTATCAAGTAAAAATGATATTATAAAAACAGGTTTATATGTAAAAGATAAAATTAATGGTATAGGAACACTTTCATATATTGATCCAGAAACAAAAGTATTTGCATCTCTTGGTCACGAAATTTTAGAAAGTAATTCTATGTCTAAATTTAATATTAGTACAGGAACTATTTATAAAGCAGAAGTAACAAATATAAAGAAAAGTAAACAATCTCTTCCAGGAGAAAAAAATGCAAATATTGAATATGAAAAAAGTATAGGTGAAATAAATAAAAATGAAATAAGTGGAATATATGGTAAATATAATGACATAATAGACAATGAAACTACAGTAGAAGTTGGTAAGAAAGAGGAAATAAGACAAGGAAATGCTCTTATTAAAACAGTAGTTGAAGAAGATAAAAAAGAAGATTTTAAAATAAATATTTTAAGTATTGATGAAAAAGATCCTGTAAAAAATATTTTCTTTGAAATTACTGATGATAAATTATTAAACAAAACAAATGGAATAGTTCAAGGAATGAGTGGCTCACCTATAATTCAAAACAATAAAATTATAGGTGTTGTAAACTACGTTGTCTTAAATGACACTAAAAAAGGTTATGGAGTTTTTATTGAAACAATGTTAAAAGAAGGAGACAAACTAAATTAATGTTTGTCTTTTTCATATAAATTTCTTATATTTTATTTATAATAAATGATATAATTATATAGGTGAATTTTATGAAAAAAAAATTAATTGTATCAATATTTATAATAATTATTGGACTAATACTAACAATATTTACTTATAACAATGATTTCCTATATAAGAATAAAATAATTAAAATAACAAATATAAAAACAATAAAGGAAGAAATAGATACAAATGAATTAAATATTAAAGAAAAACACAAATATATAAAGATAACAGGAAATCTTACAAATACAAAAGAAAAAGGTAAAAAAGAAACTTATAAATATGAAGAAACCTCATCTTCTGTTGTAACTGAAAAATATAAAATAGGTGATAAAGTAATTATTGAAAAAGGAGAAATATCTACATTAAAAAGAGATTATTATTTAACTTTTTTAACAAGTATTTTTATAATAATCATGTATTTAGTAGGAGAAAAAGTAGGATTACTTGCTATATTAAGTGTATTATTAAATACAGTAATATTTGTTATGAGTCTAAATCTATATAATAAAGGACTAAATTTAGTCTTAATTTCTATTATAGAATCATTCATTTTTACAATTATTTCATTAATAATATCTTGTGGTTATAATAAAAAAACTATCGTAGCAATAAAGTCTGTGTTCTTATCGGTAACTGTTTTATCAATTTTTTTAATATTACTAGTTTTAATAACAAATTTTAATGGGATAAATTTTAATGGCTTATCATTTTTAACAGTACCACCAGAACAAGTTTTCTTATCAGAACTCTTAATTGGTGGATTAGGTGCAATAATGGATGTTGCTATAACAATATCTTCATCTGTAAGTGAATTAATAGAAAAAGACAATAATATTAGTATTGAAAATTTAAAACATTCAATAAAAGAAATAGGAAAAGATATAATGAGTACAATGACTAATGTATTATTTTTTACATATCTATGTGGCGGATTACCACTATTTGTCTTAGCAATTAGAAATGGATTTTCAATGTATAATTATATAAGTACAAATTACACATTAGAAATGATGAGATTCTTAACTGGAGCTATTAGTTTAATAATGACAATTCCTATTTCTTCATATATTTCTATTAAGTATTTCAAAAAGGAGAAAATAAAATGATAAATATATTATTAATAGTTCTTTTAATATTAATGTTATATGTAGGTGGAAATAGAGGAATAAAATTATTTATATCCCTAATAATAAATTTTCTTATATTAATGTTAGTTTTTTATTTCATTGCATTAGGTATAAATTCAATAATATTATCATTATTAGGTAGTATTTTAATATCAACGATAATACTATATTTTGTAAATGGTAAAAATATTAAAACAGAATCAGCATTTTATTCAGTTATAATAGTTCTAATACTCCTTGCAGTAAGTATTTTTATAATCACTGAAAAAACACGCATTGCAGGATTTGGCTATGAGTCTTATGAAGAAATAAACATGTTTTCATACGATGTAGGAATTGATTTTTCAAAAATAACAACTGCACTAATTTTAATAGGTTTAATCGGATCAACTACAGACTCAGCAATTGCAGTATCTTCAGCTTTATACGAAGTATATCAAAATAATAAAAATTTGAATTCTAAAGAATTAATAAAATCAGGTTTAAATATAGGTAAAGACATATTAGGAACAACTGCAAATACTTTATTATTTGCTTTTCTTGGAAGTTTTATGACGTTAATAATTTGGTTTATAACATGTAAATATAATGTGTTTGACATATTAAATAATAAAACATTCCAAGAAGAGTATATTCAGTCAATCTTCAGTTTAATAGGTTGTATACTAATAATTCCTATAACAGTACTAACAACAACACTTAAAATAAAAAAGCAATAATCTTTTAAGTTATCTTTAAACATACTTTAAAAAAGAAAAAATAAATGTTAAAATAATAATGGTGAGAATATGAGTTCCTGGATAAAGAGTATAAAAGAGGTTTTAAAAAGAAATAAGTATGATAAGGAAAATAATATTACAAGAAGAAATAGTATATTAGATGAAATGAGTTTAGATAACTTTGATGAAGAAAAATACAAAGATTTGATAAAACAACAAGTAATAAAAGAGTCAATAGATGAATTTAAAACACTAGGTCTAATAAATGGAATATTCTTTGCACTAATATTAATTCCTATTATAATTGCTATTGTAAATAGAGATGTTATAAGTAAACAACTAGCAACATTCATTGACACTACAAAAAAATATGCAAATGTCGAAACAAATAATGGTAATAATACAAATACTACTAATATATCTTGTCAAAATACATTAGAAAATAAATATTCAACAAATATATTAGAAAATAATAAACAACAAACTCTAGAATATTGCTTTTTTAATGATTTATCTTATAATGTTTTGAAATCTGGAAATGTCATTGCATCAGGTACTTACTTAATAGAAGGAGCAACAATAAAATTAAGTGAAATAACTTCATTTTCAGAAGCCCCAAAAGACTTTTACGGAACCATATCAACTGATTGTAAAACAATAAGTATAAATAAAAATAATACATCGTATAAACTAGTAATAGAATAATAAGGAGTAGGGTAGTATGTATATAGATTTAATAGTTTTAGTAGTTTTAATTTTTATAGTAGTAATGTTTTTTAAAAGATTTTCATCATTTGTATTCTTTATGGCAATAGTAGATATTTTCTTAAGAATACTAACATTTGTAAAAAATAACATTGGTCTTCCAGATGTAGCAGCCTTAATTAATAAATATATACCAGAAAGTATAATCGCAATAATTGATAAGTATACATCAACAATCCCTATATTAAATGGAATACTTAGATGGGCATTTGTAATTATAATGATGATATTCTTATCATACATAGTAAAAATATTTATTAATAAAAAGAAATTATAAAATATTCATAAAGCGACAAATTAGTCGTTTTTTTATTTATATAATAATCTTGGTGATAAAATGAAAATCTATATAGAACTAGTATTTATAGTAAATTTTTTACTAGATTTCATAATTTTATATGGTACTAAAAAATTATTAAAGTTAAATAAAAGTAATAAAAGACTAATTCTCGCTAGCATTATTGGATCACTATCAACTATAATTATATTTTTAAAAATCACTAATATTATACTCATAATATTAAAAATATTATTAAGTCTCATACTAATAATAGTAAGCTTTGGTAAAAGTAATATACTCATAAATACATTTTACTTTTATTTAATAAGTATTATAGTAGGTGGAACAATATATTTATTTGATTTAAATAAAAATCTTTATTTTAACTATTTAATTTTAATAATACTAAGTCCAATAATTATATATTTGCTTATAAAAGAATTAAATAAACATAGACTAAATATTAATGATAAATATTTAGTAGAAATAACCATTTCTAAAAAGAGATATAAATTAGAGGGCTTTATTGATACTGGAAATAGACTGTCTTCTCCAATAAAAAAAGAACCAGTAATATTAGTTAATTTAAAGATAAATTATAATAAAGTAATATATATTCCATATAAAGCATTAAATACTGAAGGAATTATTCCATGTATAAAGCCAGACAAAATTATGATTAATAACAGGCAAATAAAAAACTATCTAGTAGGTCTTGCTACTGACAAATTTACTATAGATAATGTTAACTGCATATTACCAAATAAATTAAAGGAGGATTTATGAAAAACTTATTAAAATTTATTAAAAAAGTATTTATTAAAGTAGAATCAGTATTTTATGTAGGAGCAACAGATATTTTAAAAGAACCCTTAACAAGAGAACAAGAAGAGTATTACATAAAGAAAAAAGAAGAAGGAGATTTAAAAGCAAAAGAAAAACTTATAGAACATAATTTAAGACTAGTTGTATTTCTTGCTAAGAAATATGAAAATACAGGAGTTGATTTAGAAGATTTAGTAAGTATTGGAAACATTGGTCTTATAAAAGGTATTAATACATTCTCAAGTGATAAAAATATAAAACTTGCAACTTATTGTTCACGATGTATTGATAATGAAATATTAATGTATCTAAGAAAAAATAAAAAATTAAAATTAGAAGTTAGTATAGATTGTCCACTATCATTAGATGGTGATGGTAATGAACTTCATCTTGAAGATATAATAGGAACAGATAAAGATATAGTTCCAAATAATATAGAAGAAAAAAATAATCGTGAAATAATGCTTAAATGTATAAATAATTTAAAACAAAGAGACAAAGAAATTATGGTCTTAAGATATGGACTTTTAGGTAGTGATGAATATACGCAAAAAGAAGTTGCTGAAAAACTAGGAATTTCTCAGTCATATATCTCAAGAATAGAGAAAAAAGTTATAAAAAAATTACAAGCCATGATTAACATATAAAAAATTATTATATAAAATTTTCATCTAACTTTAAAATAATATGTTATAGTTTTATTAAAGGTAGGGTGAAGATAAATGGCAAAATTATATTTTAGATATGGAGCAATGAATTGTGGTAAAACTGCACTTTTATTACAAGCAGTCCATAATTATGAAGCAAGAGGAATGAAAGTACTTGTCTTAAAACCAATTGTAGATTCTAAAGGAGGAAAAACAATAGTTTCAAGAATTGGATTAAAAAGAGAAGTTGATCATTTAATAAAAAATACAGAAGACATGTTTAAATATTTATCAAAGAATATTATTAATATTAGTTGTATTTTTATAGATGAAGCACAATTTTTAAAAAGAAAACAAGTAGATGATTTATTAAGAGTAGTAGTAACATATGATATACCAATAATTTGTTATGGACTAAGAACCGACTTTAAAACAAACGGTTTTGAAGGAAGTACAAGACTATTAGAACTTGCTCATTCAGTAGAAGAGATGAAAACAATATGTCATTGTGGGAAAAAAGCAACATTTAATGCTAGATTTATTAATGACAAATTCACAATAGAAGGAGATCAAGTCGCAATAGACGGTAAAAATAAAGTAACTTATGATTCTGTATGTCCAAGGTGTTACTATAAAATGTTAGATGAGTATAATAAAGAAAAAAGTTTAGCTAAAAACTAAACTTTTTCTATATATAATTTTTCTAATATTTCTAAATCATAATTATTTAATTTTTCAAGAACTTTATCATTAATAAGAACAGTATAAACAACATTTTCTAAAAAATCTTTATTTAATACTTTAGAATTATTTAATATATAATTAATTTGTTTTTCTTGACTATATTGAAAGCTAATTCGTACTTTGTAACCAATCTCCAACTCTATAAATTCAGTACTTTTTAAAGCCTCTGTAACACTTTTAGTATATGCTCTAACAAGTCCTCCAGCACCTAATTTAATACCTCCAAAATACCTAATAACAACACAACAAATATTATTAAGATTTTCTTTTTTTAAAACATTTAAAATAGGTGCACCAGCTGTACCACCAGGCTCTCCATCATCACTAAAGCGTTCAATATTACCACAAATATATCCATAACAATAATGCGTTGCTTTTGGATATTTTACTTTTAACTCTTCAATACATGTATTAAACTCTTCTATAGACTGAATATTTTTAATAATAGAAATAAATCTAGATTTTTTGATTTCTATTTCGCTTTCAATTGTTTTATAAATAGTTCTCATTTACACTCCTCAATTCCAATTAAATAAAAAAGTTATAATCACATATCATATATAATTATAACTTTTTAACTAGTGTGTCCTGTTTATTGTATTTATTAGGACGATAATATACATTTCTCAACGCTATAGGAATATTTTCAAATTCCTCTTTATCAATAATATAAGGAACTCCAGAAATGTAAGTACAATCATATCTTAACTTTAGAATCATATTTAACTCATTCATTCTTTTTGAAGTAACAGTTTCTTTATTAAATAATTGAACAAGTTTTTTTAAATCTGCTTTATCAAGTGTAATAAATCCTTTACCTGAATTAGCAATAATATCATCTACAACTTTTTCATCACCAAAAAATGAAACAGCAGACTTTTTACATTCTTCAAATTTAAAATATTCTTTTGGATTTCCAAGACAGCATATATTCAAAAGTTTAATTACATTCATTTTATTATCATCCATGATATTTTTATCAGAATGTTCTTCAACATCATACTCAAGTAAATTTAAATCATCAAGTGTTAGAACACATAAATTTCCTCTAACAGCAACATCATTCAAAATAAGTACACTATGTCCAATCATGTTTAGCATCGCACTCATAGTACTATATCTTTTTGCAGCCATACCATTATCAAATATTTTATTCATGCAAGCACGCATTTCTTGTGAAGACATAACATTTTCATTTTCATTTTCTTTTTTTTCGTTTTTCATATGAACCCCTCCTCATTAAAACTTTAAAGATTATATCATAAATTAAAATGTTTGTCAATTAAAATATAAAATGTTATACTTATAATAGGGTGAGTATAGATATGGAAATACAAAATAATCAAAATAATCAAACACAAGAAAATGAAGTTAAAAGAATGACGCTAAGAATAAAAGATAAAATAAAAGAAAAGCAAATTAAAACAACCGCTAATATAGTAAGATATATTCCGGTTCCAGAAGATCTTTCTATTAGCAGTTCAACACCATCACGATATATGCAAGATATTCAAGAGGTAATATCACCAGATGTTTTTGATGAAATTTTTGAGGATATGAAGACAAAATTTCATGAAGCATCTAAAGTATATTATGCAATATTTGGAAATAATGAAGGAAAATTGCATTATCATAACTTTTTAAGTATAACCAGAAATGAAGATTTAAGTTTTAGTGAAAATCATAACGATGTAACAATAACGATAGATAATGGTCATTTCTTAGCTTTGCCATACAAAGACGTACGAGATAAAGATGGTGGAAGACCAACAATTTATATATATGATGAACTACTTCAAATATATAAAAAATCATTGAAAGATGTTGAAATAGATGAAACTAATTTTGATAAAGAGCATGAAATGGTTGAAGAAATTTATAGTAAAATAATTACATTTAACCGCACATATTCAGTGAGTGATCCTAATTACATAAAAGGATTAGACTTACTATATAAAGAAATTAAAAAAACATTAAAATCACTAAAAAGTCTAAATGCAAAAAAAGAATTAGAAATTGAAATTCAAAGATTAAATTTCAATATTTCGGAAGCAGCAACAAGAAAAAACTATGTAAGTAACTATATTTCTGTCCATAAAGAAGACGAAAGTATTTCAGATAAACTAAGAGAAAGTGTAAAATTGTTAGAACCAGATATAAATGCTTTACTGAGTAATTTAAAAGAAAATCCTAATGATGCTAGTTCGTTCTTAGCACTGCAGAATGCATCAGAAGCAACAAAAGTTCTTGCAAATGTTTTAGCAACACAGTATTATAACCAAAATATTGAGCAATACCAAAAACCAGAAAGAAAATTCGAAAACATTAATGACGATAATGTATTTGATTATATTGATGAATTAACATCTACATCAGATGTTGAAAAGATAATGAAGATGATATAATAATTGATGACTTGAGTATCGATAAAATACGTGATATACTCTCATTGAAAAGAGCAATTGAAAATAGTAATAACATAGATAGTCAACAAAAGAATAAACACAATAGCTTTCTACTAGAATGTCTGCAAAGTAACTATAATTGTGGAAGTTTATCATATGAAGAATTAAGTGAAATAGTTAAGAAAAAAAAAAATAAAAATATTATTAACTTAGAAAATAAAATCTTTCAAGAAGTGCAGCAGTTTATTAAAACTAGTAGTAAAAAGTCATTTAAATTAATTAATAAAGGACTAATTACATCTGCATTAAAAGATGATAGAGTAAATTTTAGTGATAAACTTTCTGAACTACAAAGTGAAATAAGAGATTTAGATTTTCAAAACTATGTTAAAAATCATTCTATAAGAGAAACAGTACAAAAATATTCTGAAGTTCAAATTGCAGAAAGTCTATTTAAAAGTAATGAAATTAAAGAAGAATTAAAAAGAAGATTTTTAAATCAAGAAAAAACATTAAACATGCGAAAAATTGCAGCGAAAGCCGAAGGATTCAAAAAAATAAACTTAAGTATAAATAAACCAGTTATGAGAAGATTAAATGGTAATGTAACTTTAAATGGTGATGTAACTAAGGATGAATCAGAAAACATAAGAGATTTCGATGTAGATTTGAGTCAAAAGAAAAAAGAGGTAAGTCCAGTATGGTTATGGGAAATACCAATTTCTGGAAATATGTCAAACATTTTAATGTTAGAAACAGTAAATGGAAATCTAAATGAATTAAGAATAGCTCACACATTTCCTTGTATTACCGCAAACGATGAGGCAGGTAAATTAACAAAATTCATCTTTATGGCTGACAAGAAAAAATATAACCAGTATGGTGGTAATGTTTTGCTAACTGAATATAATATAAATAATTTTGGTGTTCAATATCAAATAAAAATTATTCCTAGCGAAGTATTTAGTCCAGATTTAGATACAAATTACAATAATAAAAATATTGAACATGTAAGAGAAACTGAAAATGATGATATTCACAAAAATAATGAGCATGAAAATAAGCCTGGTCTTGTTTCAATGTTATCTGACTATGATAAAGAAAATATAGGAGATGAAATAAAAAATGAAAATACTAAATAAAAATTTTATAGATTATATAGACTATATAAAATTAGAAAATTATAGAAATAGTGAAGCATTACAATTAAAATATGAAATAGAAAATTATGAAGAAAAGCAAATTAAAATTAATATTGGAGATTTAGCATCAATATTTCTAATAGGAAAAGGAAATATTGACAGTGAAATATATCCAAAAGATTTAATGGATATAATTAAAGATATAATAAATACATTTAAAGAAAAACCAAACTTAAAATACACTATACCAACGCAAACCTTAAAAAAACTATTAAATCTAGTAAACATATATAGAATTGATTTAGACTCAAATAAAGATTTAGCCGTAAATTTAGCAAAATATTATAATAAAAATAACGAATCTTATAAAGAAGTAGATGTAGAGTTCATTGAAGAATTACATGATGAAATTGCTAAAAGGACAAAATAGTTAATTATATTTTAATTTAATATAAAATCCATGACATTCTAAGATTTGTCAACAATAAATTTTTGTGTTATATTAATGCATATTG
>OLHE01000454.1_pt1 | contig 33498 bp, 28 predicted proteins | sample 1605821 | NCBI WGS metagenome assembly OLHE01 (sample SAMN03283250) | human gut metagenome | biome: human-associated habitat; material: feces | host: Homo sapiens | place: USA | collected 2013
CTTTTTATCTATTTTAATCTTTTTTTTTCGATTTTATTCTATTTTTTTTATAATTAAAATAATATTTTTATTTATTTTTTTCCTTAAAAAGTTTAATTTCATCGTTTTTTGTTTTATTTTTTCTTCATATTATTTGATTATGAGCTGTTAAAAATTTTTACAGCCTATATCGTTTCGTTTTTATATTTTTATCTCTTTTTTTCTTTTTTTTTCAATTTTATTCAATTTTTATCTTTTTTTTTCGTTTTTAATTAATTAATTAATTTTAATAAATAAATTATTAATTAAATTTATAAAAACGGCTTATTTTAGATTTTAATGCTTTCTTTTTTTCTTATCCACAATTTGTGAAACTATTGTGGATAACTTATATCAATTTTTCACAATTTCACTTACTATTTTTTAATATAATAAGGCAAGAGATTTTTCTCTTACCTATTTTTTTTATTCTCCTTTTAATCTAATTGGTAAAATCATATAAACATAATCATTATTTTCCACAGATTTTATTAAACATGGGGATACATTAGTTCCAAATTCAACAAAAATTTCTTCTTCGTCTATAGCTTTTAAGCTATCTAGAAAATATTTTGGATTAAATCCTACCTCTAAATTCTTTCCTTCTGTTGAAATAAATACTTCCTCTTTTGCATCTCCTGTTTGGTTAGTACAAAGAATTGTTAATTTTCCAATATCTATTGTTACTTTAACAGGATATTTTTTTTCTTTTTCCATACTTGATGATGAAATTAAACTTATTCTTTCAAAACTATTTTGTAAACTATTTTTTTCAACTCTAATTCTAGTTTGCCAATTTTCTGGAATAACAGATGCATAATTTAAAAATTCTCCATCTAAAATTCTAGTTACAATTTTACAATTTTCCATTTCAAAAACAGCTTGGTTTTTAGAAATGCCTATTTTTACGGGTTCAAATGAATCTTCTAATATTTTATTTACTTCATTTAATGATTTAGCTGGAATAACAGCTTTAAAATCATTTACTTGAACTGGTAGATTTATTGTTCTTAAAGCTAATCTAAAACCGTCAATAGCAACAATATTTAATTTATTATTTTTAATTTCAAATAAACATCCTGTAAAAATTGGTCTATTTTCTTCTGTACTAACAGCAAAAATTGTCTTTTTAATCATATTTTTTAAAGCACTTTGTTCTAGTTCTATAGAATTTTCAATTTCTATTTTTGGTAATTCTGGAAATTCATCTGGATTCATTGTTGCAAGTTTGTATAATGCACCTTCACATTCTATTGTTAATAAATTGTTTTCGTTAATGTTAATATTTATTTCTGAATCTGGTAATTTTCTAATAATTTCAGTAAACATCATAGCATTTACTACTGTACTTCCCTGTTCTTTAACATCACATTCCATTGTATATTCAATCCCAAGTTCTAAATCATATGTAGTAAGTTTTATTTCTTTATCATTTGTTTGTATAAGTATTCCTTCAAGAATAGGTTTAGTAGTTTTAGAAGCAACTCCTTTAACTACTGAATTAAGAGCTTTTATTATTTTATCTTTATAACAAATAAATTTCATTAAATATCATCCTTTCATAAAAAGTTTTTAAAAACAAATTTTTTGATGTCGGGTTATATATATTTATATTTAATATTAATATAATATATATAGTAGTAGTAGTAGTAGGTGCTGTGGAAAGTGTGGAAAACTGTGTGGAAACTATATATCCGTAGAGAAAAACGTATGGATAAATCTGTGGAAAACTACCCTATGTTATCCACAGTTTCCACATTCAAATGTGGAAGAGTACTTGTCCACAGTTTTTAAACAGGTTATCCACAAAGTGGTTGTGGATAACCAATGTCTTTCTTCCGTAGGTTTAGAAAGAAAGTTTTTTTCGAACAATTTTTTTTACAAACACAAATTTTAAAAAAATCAAGATATATTTAGAGTTGCAATTATTCGACATTTAAAATTATGTTTTTCACACTTTCCACAATTAATTTAGTATTTGTTTTTTCTTTTATTTCTTTTTCTATTTTTTTGTGTGCATGCATTACTGTTGAATGATCTCTTTTCCCAAAATCAATACCAATTTGTGGAAAACTCATATTTGCAACTTCCCTACATAGATACATAGCAATTTGCCTTGGAAAAGCTATATTATTAGACCTTTTATCTCCAGCAAGATCTTTTTTATCAATGCTAAAATATTTAGCAACTGTTTCTTGAATAAATTCTGAAGAAATTACTTTTTCTTTTTTAGAAATAAATTCATTAATAACATTTTCTGCAAGCTCAATTGTGATTGGACTATGTGTTAAAGAAGCTCTTGCCACAATTTTGTTAAAAACTCCTTCAAGTTCACGTATATTTGAATCAATTTTTGCAGCTATATTTGCCAAGATAGTGTCATCTATAATTATATTTTCGTCTAGTGCTTTTTTTCTTAAAATTGCAACTCTTGTTTCATAATCTGGACAAGAAATATCTGCAAGTAAGCCCCATTCAAACCTTGATTTTAGTCTATCTTCTAAAAATGGAATATCTCTAGGTGGCTTATCACTTGAGATTATAATTTGTTTTCCTGTTTCATATAAAGTGTTAAAAGTGTGGAAAAATTCTTCTTGAACTCTCTCTTTTTTTGCAATAAACTGAATATCATCTATCAAAAGTGCGTCAGCAGACCTATATTTATTTCTAAAAGGATCATTTTTACCATCTCTAATTGAGTTTATTAATTGGTTTGTAAATTTTTCTGATGTAACATATACAATATTCATTTTTCTATTATTTTGCAGAATTCTGTTTCCAACAGCTTGCATTAAATGGGTTTTACCAAGACCAACGCCACCATAAATAAATAATGGGTTATATGTTTTTGCGGGGTTATCCCCAACAGCTAAAGCTGCAGCATGTGCAAACCTATTGTTATTTCCAACAACAAAAGTATCAAATGTGTATTTGGGATTTAAACTTTGATTAGAGTAATCTATTTCTTCTTCAGTTTCTTTTTTAGGTATTGCAATTATTTCATTTTCTTTTTTTTGTTCAGTAGTATCTAAATCTAAAGCATGTACTGAAAAAGTATATTCTTTGTTTGTAATAAATTGAATTGTGTTTAAAATTAAACTTGCATATCGTGTTTCAACAAGGTCTTTTACATAGTGAGAATCACACTGAAAAATTATATTAGAATTATCAATTGATTCTATTGATAAAGGTTGAATATATGTTGAAAAAGATATTTTAGTCATTTCTTGAAATAACAATTCTTTTATTTTATTCATCATTGCATCAGCATCTAATTCCATGAAAACCTCCTTTTTTATTATTTTTTATTAATTATTAAAAAGAAACAAATTATGTAGTATTACATAATTAAATTCCCCAAACAAGTTATCCACAAAGTTATCCACAGCTGTTGATAACTTTGTAATATTTTCGTAAAAAACATTTCAAAATACGAACACAAATTTTAGAAATGAAATCAAGTAATTACAAGGTTTAAAAGATTTTATTCATTAAAAAATATAATGAAATATTTTTGTAAAAAAGTTTTAAACAAAGTGTGCAAAACCTGTGGAAAACTTGTGTATAATTTTTTATAAATTACAATTTTTTTGAAATATTATGACGATAAATTTGTTATACAACATTTTTTTCGAAAATGCAACACAAATAAAAAAAAAACTAGAAAAAAAACAGCAAAACCTTATTTCCTTAAGGTTTTATAAAAAAAAATTAAAAATTCATTGACTTTTTATTTTTTTTAGAGTATAATAACCGTACTTGCGTTTTTTAGCGAGAAAAAATAAAAATGATAATAAAATAATATATATTTGGAGGTGGTTAAGAAATGAAAAGAACATTTCAACCAAAAAAAAGACAAGCAAAAAAAGAGCATGGTTTTTTCAAAAGAATGTCAACAAGAGCTGGAAGAAAGGTATTAAAAGCTAGAAGAGCTAAAGGAAGAAAAAAATTATGTGCTTAAATTAAGGCAAAAATAAATCTGTATAGAAAAAATCTATACAGAATTTACCCTTAATTTATTAGAATTTTAGGATGTGACTTACTATGAGAACAACAAAAATGCTAAAAAAGAACTATGAATTTAGAAATGTATTAACAAAAGGTATTTGTTTTTCTGGTAATTTTATAAATGCTTTTATTATAAAAAATAATAAAGATTATAATGAATTAGGACTAGCAATTAGTACAAAAGTAGGAAAAGCATATCAAAGAAATAAAATAAAAAGGTTAATTAGAGAAAATTATAAAGAAATTGAGTTAGAAATTATAAAAGGTTATAGCATAGTTTTTTTAGTAAGAAAAAACATAGATATAAATAAAATTAATTATATTAATATAAAAAAAGATATGATTAAAATTTTTAATAATTCAAAACTTATAAAAGTGGATTAAATATGAAAAAAATATTAATAAAAGCCATAAAGTGGTATAAAAAGAATATTTCTTTTTGGCTAGAAAGTAAAAACATTAGGTGCAAATATTATCCGACTTGTTCAGAATATGCAATTCAAGCAATAGAAAAATATGGAGCAATAAAGGGAACTTGGTTAGCAATAATAAGAATTCTAAAATGTAATCCATTTTCTAAAGGCGGATATGACCCACTAAAATAAATTGGAGGAACTATGATAAATTTCTTTGCAAATATATTTGGATATGTACTTAATTTTTTATATGAAATAGTTGGAAACTTTGGAATTGCAATAATTCTATTTTCAATACTAGTAAAAATCGCGATGTTGCCGATATCATATAAGCAACAAAAAACAATGAAGAAAAGTCAAGAATTAAACAACCAAATGAAACAGCTTCAATTTAAATATAAAAACGATCCAGAAAAATTAAATCAAGAAATTTTAGGATTGTATAAAAGAGAGAAAATGAGTCCGTTTTCAGGTTGTTTAAGTGGAATAGTGCAAATTATTCTATTGTTTTCAGTGTTTTTTCTTGTTAAATCGCCGCTTACATATATGCGAAAAATAGATAAAAATGTTATTGAAAAATTAGAAGCAGTAGTTCAAGAAGATGGAAAAACTAGTAATTATAAAGAAATTGCAGTACTAAATTATATTAATAAGCTTAAAACTACAGGACAAGAAAGTGACAAAAATACAGATGAATTTAATGTAAATGATTATGTGGATAAAGTATATGTAAATATGGATTTATTCGGCATAGACTTAAGCAAAGTGCCAACAGAGGATATAAAAAACATAAAAGTTCTTATAATTCCTGCTCTATATGTGCTATCATCATTTGTATCACTTAAAATGACTAATTCAATGCAAGAAAAAGATAAAAAAGATAAAAATAAAAACTTAATTGGTGATGGTTCAGAAAAGGAAAAAGAAAAAATAGATGAAATTGATGCAATGCAAGATATAAATAAAAATATGAGTTTATTTATGCCAATTATGTCTATATCTATTGCAATTGTTGCACCATTAGGGTTGGCTTTATACTGGTTAATGAATAACATTTTAATGATAGCAGAAAGATTGGTTTTAGATAAAGTTTTAAAAAAAGATAAAAAAGAGGTAAAAGAAATCCAAAAATAAGTATAATTTTACCTACAGAAAGCTTTTGTTTAAAACCTATGTATTAATAAATTAGCTTTTTAAATGAAAGTTTCCTAAATAAAATTAATTCTTTTTGGAGAATATTTTTGCTCCTTAAGAAAGGAAAGTGGTAAAAATGAAGGAAAGTAGTATTATCGCAGAAGGAAAAACAACAAATGAAGCTATTGAAAATGGGCTTAAAGTATTAAAAGTTTCTAAAGAAAAAGTGAATATAAAAGTAATTGAAGAAGAAAAAAGAAGCTTTTTTAGTATTTTAGCACCAAGAGTTGTAAAAGTTGAATTAACTTTAAAAGAAGAAGACGATAAAACAGAAGAGCAAAAAAATATAAAAAGAGAAAAAAAGCCAGCAACTAAAGAAAATATAGAACAGGCAGAAAAGAATTTAATTGTTTTTTTAGATGATATTATAGAAAAAATAGGACAAGGTCTTGAGTATTCTATTATGCATGATGAATATGGTTTAATAGTTCAGATAAAAGGTGAAAAAAGTAGTATGTTTATTGGTCATAGAGGAGAAACGATGTATGCATTTCAAACCATAGTTTCTGCTGTGGCAAATAGAGGTATTTCAAATAAAGTTAGAGTAGTAATAAACATAGAAAACTACAAAGAAAAAAGAGAAAAAACACTTCAAGAATTAGCAAAAAAAGTTGCTAAATCTGTTGAAAGAACAAGAAGATCCGTTACATTAGAACCTATGCAAGCATATGAAAGAAAAATAATACATTCGGCTTTGCAAGATTCAAAAACTGTAAAAACAGTTAGTATTGGTGAAGAACCAAGAAGAAGAGTGGTAATAAGTCTTAAATAATAAAATAAAATCAGAAGTCAAAGTTCCGATTTTAATCTAAAGATTAAAGGGATTTTGACTTTTTTTTTATAGGAATGTTTTTGGAAGTTCCTATAATATAAAATAACAATGTAAAAAAATTTGTGAAAGCAAATTTCGCGCAAACAAATAATTATAAATTTATTATACGAGAAAGGAGAAATAAATGAGTACAATCGCGTCAATCTCTACGGCTCCTCGGAATTGGAGGAATTGGGATTATTAGAATGAGTGGAAAAAATTGCTTTAAAATATTAGAAAAAATATTTGTGCAAAAAAATAAAAAGGATATTTCTGAAATAAAAGGATATAGTTTTAAATATGGATATATAGTCGACAATGGAAAAAAAGTAGATGAAGTTTTGGTATCATATTTTAAAGAACCAAAAAGCTATACAGCAGAAAATATGTGTGAAATAAATTCTCATGGTGGAATTGTTGTTATGCGTGAGATTTTAGAATTATGCTTAAAAAATGGAGCAGAACTTGCAAAACCGGGGGAATTTACCAAAAGAGCATTTTTAAATGGCAGAATAGACTTATCTCAAGCAGAATCAGTAATAGATATAATAAATGCTAAATCTAATAGAGAAGCATTAGAAGGAATGAAACAATTAGAAGGTTTTTTAGCTGAAGAAATTAATAAAATAAAAAAAGAATTGCTTAAATTAATGGCAAATATAGAAGTATCAATTGATTATCCAGAATATGATACACCAGAAGTAATAGAAGAAGAAATATTAAAAACTATTGAAAATTCTATAAATAAATTAAATAAATTGGAAAAATCATTCGATAATGGAAAATTGATAAAAGAAGGAATAAAAACAGCCATTATAGGTAGACCAAATGCAGGAAAATCTTCTCTTTTAAATGCAATTTTAAAAGAAGAAAGAGCTATTGTTACGGAATATGAGGGCACAACACGTGATACAATAGAAGAGTATGTGAATATAAATGGTATTACACTAAAATTAATAGATACAGCAGGGATTAGAACTACTCAAAATAAAATTGAAAAAATTGGAATTGAAAAATCGAAGAAGATGGCAAAAGAGGCGGACCTGGTTATTTATATAATAGATGCAAGTAAAGATTTAAATGAAGATGATGAAGAAATTTTAAATATTGTTACACCTAAAAAAACAATAATTATTTTAAATAAACTAGATTTAGTTCCAAAAATTGATAAAAAAACAGAAATAATAAAAAATTTTGAAAATGTAATAAAAATTTCTGCATTAAAAAAAGAGGGAATAGATGATTTATATAATAAAATAACGGAATTGTTTAATTTAGATGTAATAAACATTGATAATGAAATTGTAATTACAAATGAAAGACATAAAAAAATAATAAAAGACGCAATTATAAATTTAAATAAATCAAAAGAAGCTTTAAAAAATAATATGCCAATAGACATTATTGCAATAGGTCTTAAAGATGTTTTAACAAATTTGGGAGAGATAACAGGAGAAGAAGCAAGTGAAGAAATTATTAATGAAATTTTTTCTAGATTTTGTTTAGGAAAATGATATAAAAAATTCTTTTCAAAATCAAAAATAAGCGATTTTTATATTTAAAACATATCTTATCTTCGAAAAAAATAAAAAAATAAAATTAAGGATTTTGAAAAGAATTAAGAATATTAACGAAATCATAAAAAAGAAAAGCAAACAATTGTGCGCATAATATAAAGATAATTGAAAAAAACTGAAAGCTTATGTAAAACGTACACTAAACAGTATTTCTTGTTCCACATTAAAAAAATATTGGAAAAATTTGGAAATATTAATACTTTCAAAGAACAAATTTAAAAAATAAAATATGTAAAAAAAGAAAGGAGTATTTATGAAATATTTAGCAGGAGAATATGATGTAGCAGTAATAGGTGCAGGACATGCAGGATGTGAGGCTGGACTTGCAAGTGCTAGACTTGGAATGAAAACATTAGTGTTTTCTATAAGTTTAGAGGCAGTTGCAAACATGCCATGCAACCCACATATAGGAGGAAGTTCAAAAGGACATTTAGTTAGAGAGATAGATTGTTTGGGCGGAGAAATGGGAAAAAATATAGATAAAACTATGATACAAATAAAAATGTTAAATACATCTAAAGGGCCAGCAGTTCATTCTTTAAGAGCCCAAGCAGATAGAAAAAGATACCAAATGGAAATGAAACATACATTAGAAAAACAAGAAAATTTAGAATTAAAACAAGCAGAAATTGTTTCTATTGGTGTAAAAGATGGAAGAGTTGATTTTATAGAAACCGATATTGGTGCAATATATAAAATAAAATCTTTAATTGTTGCAACAGGTACTTACTTAAAAGGAAAAATATTTATAGGAGAGTATTCAAAAGAAAGTGGGCCAGATGGTGTTTTTCCAGCAAATAAATTATCTAATTGTTTAAAAGATTTAGGAATTGAATTAATTAGATTTAAAACAGGAACCCCAGCAAGGATAAATAGAAAAAGCATAGATTTTAGTAAAATGGAAGTACAAAAAGGAGATAAAGATATAATACCATTTTCATTAGAAGATGAAATAAAAGAGTTTAACCAACAAGATTGTTATTTAACATATACAAACGAAAAAACACATGAAATAATAAGAGAAAACTTACATAGATCTCCTTTGTATGCAGGAAAAATAGAGGGTACGGGGCCAAGATATTGTCCTTCTATAGAAGATAAAGTTATAAGATTTAGTGACAAGCCAAGACATCAAATTTTTATAGAACCAATTGGATTAGATACAGATGAAATGTATGCTCAAGGAATGAGTTCTTCTCTTCCAGAAGATGTGCAAATTAAGATGTATAGAACAATTCAAGGTCTTGAACATTGTGAATTTACGAGGCCAGCATATGCAATAGAATATGATACAATAGATCCTTCTAAACTAAAGCTTTCATTAGAATACAAAGATATTGATGGACTATTTTTTGCAGGTCAAATTAATGGAACATCAGGATATGAAGAGGCGGCTTGTCAAGGCTTAATTGCAGGAATAAATAGTTCATTAAAAATTAAAGGAAAAAAACCACTTATTTTAGATAGAACACAAGCATATATAGGTGTTTTAATTGATGATATAGTTACAAAAGGTACAAATGAACCATATAGAATGATGACTTCTCGTGCTGAATATAGATTATTATTAAGACAAGATAATGCAGATTTGAGGCTTACAGAAATAGGTCATGAAATTGGGCTAATTTCAGATGAGAGATATAATAATTTTTTAAATAAAAAGCAAAACATTGAAAATGAAATTGAAAGATTAAAAAAACAAGTAGTAAAACCAACAGATGAGGTTAATAATTTCTTAAAAGCCCATAATACCAGCGTTCTTACTACAGGTTCAAAACTTGCAGAATTATTAAAAAGAACAGAAATTACATATAAAAATTTAGAAATAATAGATAAAGATAGGCCGGAGCTTACAAAACAAGAAAAAGAAGAAGTTGAAATTGAAATAAAATATGAAGGATATATAAAAATGGAAAAAGAGCAAGTTGAAAAGTTCAAAAAAATGGAAAGTAAAGAACTTTCTGAAGATATTATATATTCTGAAATTAAAGGGTTGAGTTTAGAAGCAAGACAAAAACTTGATAAAATAAAACCAACATCAATAGGCCAAGCTTCAAGAATTTCAGGGGTATCACCGGCTGATATAAATGTTTTATTAATATATTTGCAAATGCAAAAAAATAAATAATTTTAGAGAAAGGAATTTATTTTTAATGGAAGATTTTAAGAAAGATTTTTGTTTGTATTTTGAAGAAGAAATTGATGATAATAAAATTCAAAAGTTTTATGATTATATGAATTTATTAGTTGAATGGAATAAAAAGATAAATTTAACAGCAATAACAGAAGAAAAAGATATTATTTTAAAACATTTTGTGGATTCTTTAACAGTATTAAAATATATTAAAGATAATAAAAATATTGTAGATGTGGGCACCGGAGCAGGTTTTCCGGGAATTCCATTGGCTATTATGAATGATAGTTTAAAAATTACTTTAGTAGATTCTTTAAATAAAAGAATAAATTTTTTAAATGAAGTTTGTAGTAAAATTAAGTTGAAAAATACAAAAGCTATTCATTCAAGAGCAGAAGAGTTGGGGCGAGATAATAATTATAGGGAAAGCTATGATATAGCAATTTCAAGAGCAGTTTCAAACCTTACAGTTTTAGCAGAATATTTATTGCCATTAGTAAAAGTTGGTGGAAAAATTATATGCATGAAAGGTCCAGATATAGAAGAAGAATTAAAACAAGCAAAATCTGCAATTGATATATTAGGTGGAAAATTTGAAAGATGTGATAATTTTTGTTTGCCCAAAAGTGATATAAGTAGAAATATTATTATTATAAACAAAATAAAAGAAACTCCAAAAAAATATCCAAGAAAGGCAGGTACTCCTGTAAAAACCCCATTATTTTTATAGAATAAAGATAGAATTGGAACTTAAAAGAAAGTAATACTTTCAAAACAATTTTTATGTTTAGTAAAATTTGATTATAAAAGTTAATATATAAAATTTAAAAAGTGAGCAAAGTACTAATTTTTTAGGAAAATAAAGCTTACTTTTTTTGTTCGCCCAAAATGGCTGAAAGTATTGAGTACACTATGCTGGCTCTGTGTGGAACAATTCCGTGGAACATTTGTTGAATTTAAAGTAAGGGTGGATTTTGTCGAATTTTGTCGAATAATGTAATAAAATAACGCTTTTTATTGGTATAACTAGCGTTGAAGAACTATGTTTTCATAATAAATTCAAATAAACTATGTATTATGAAGTAGATTATTCCAATTCACACTCGCTTTCGCGATATTTCAAAACAATATAGTATCAAATTTTTAAGTCAAATATTGATAAGATGTAATTTGTAACAAATTAAAGAAATTTATTCTTAAATTTTAAAAATAATATTGACATATTTTTAGAATTTGTATATTATATAGGTACAGAAAAAAAGAGGAAAAAATACAGAATATGAAGTTTACATAAAAACACTTTTAAGATAAAAATGGAGGGAGCAAATTGGGAAAAATAATATCAGTAGCAAATCAAAAAGGTGGAGTTGGAAAAACAACTACAACGGTAAATTTAAGTACTATTTTAGCAAGAAGAGGAAAAAAAGTTCTATTAATAGATACTGACCCTCAAGGGAATGCAACAAGCGGACTTGGAATGGACAAGGAAGTAGAATTTTCAACATATGATTTATTAATTACAGACATTTTACCAGAAGATATAATTCAAGAAACACCTATAAAAAATCTATATATTTCGCCTTCTAACATGAATCTTGCTGGAGCAGAGGTTCAGCTTGTTTCTATGATGTCAAGAGAACAAAGAATGAAAGAAAAGTTAGATAGCATTAAAGATAGGTTTGATTTTATATTAATAGATTGTCCACCATCACTAGGGTTAATTACTTTAAATGCATTTACAGCATCAGACAGTGTCTTAATTCCGGTTCAATGTGAGTATTATGCATTAGAAGGGTTAGGACAACTATTAAATACCGTAGAATTAGTAAAAAAACACCTAAATAAGAATTTATATGTAGAGGGTGCTTTACTTACAATGTATGATATAAGAACAAACCTTGCAAACCAAGTTGTAAAAGAGGTTAAAAGATTTTTTCAAAATAAGGTGTATAGAACAGTTATACCAAGAAATGTTAAAGTTAGCGAAGCACCAAGTTATGGAATGCCAATAACAATTTATGACCCAAAATCAAAAGGGGCAAGGAGTTATGAGAAATTTACAAAAGAATTTCTAAAAATAAATGAACTAGAACAAAAAGCAAAGCGTATGAGATAAAAATTTAAATTTTGGAAGGAATGTGATAAAAATGGCAAAAAATACAGGATTAGGAAGAGGACTAGATGCATTATTTTCAATGCCAATAGCAGATGATGAAAAACAAAAGGCAGGAGATGAATTAAAAAAATTAAAATTAATAGATATAGAGCCTAACAGAGAACAACCAAGAAAAACATTTGATGAAGATGCATTATCTGAATTAGCAGAATCTATAAAAAGGTATGGAGTTATCCAACCTATAGTTGTAACGGAAAAAGCAGGATATTATGCAATAATTGCAGGGGAAAGAAGATGGAGAGCTGCAAAAATAGCAGGTCTTACAGAAATACCAGCTTTAATAAGAGACGATGACGCTAGAAAAAATAAAGAAATTTCTTTAATAGAAAATATGCAAAGAGAAGATTTAAATGCATATGAAAAAGCAGTTGGGGTTAAATCTTTAATGGAAGATTATCATCTAACTCAAGAAGAAATAGCAAAAGTACTAGGAAAAGGAAGAAGTAGTATTGCAAATACAGTAAGAGTTTTAAATTTGACTCCAGATGTATTAGAACTTGCAAAACAGGGAAAACTTACAGAAGGACATTGCAAGGCTTTACTTGCAATAACAGATGCAAAAAAACAATATGATATGGCACTTAGGATGATTGAAAAAGGTGAATCTGTAAGACAAATTGAAAAAAAGGTTCATCATCAAAAAAATAATACAAATACAGCTGAAAAATATGGTGCTGTATATAGAGATATAGAAGATACTTTCCAAGGCTTTTTCGGTACAAAAGTTAGAGTTGATGCTGGAAGAAGAAGTGGAAAGATAATAATTCAATATGCTAATAATAATGACTTAGAAAGAATTCTAGGTTTAATAAAGCAATAAAGATTAGGGAGGATAAAATCTTGGAATTTTTACATAGTGATATATTTTTAATAATATTATTTATATTGAATATAATTTTATTAGTAATGGCTATTATAAGTAATGTTAGAATAAAAAATATTCATAAAAGAGATAAAGAATTTATGGAAAAACTAGGAAATGGAAAGAACATTAAAGAAGATCTTGAAAAATATATTAATAGAGTGGCACATTCTGAAGAAGAAATAAGAAAACTTTCGGTATATTATAAGGAACTTAATAAAAAACAAGAAAAATGTTTGCAGAAAGTTGGAATTGTAAGATACAATGCTTATAAAGATACAGGTAGTGATTTAAGTTTTGCAGTATGCTTATTAGATGAAAAAAATGATGGTATAGTATTTAATGGAATATATTCAAGAGATATGTCAAACATATATGCAAAACCAATTCATAATGGCGAATCTAGATATAAAGTAACGCCAGAAGAGAGTGAAGCCATATTAAAAGCCATGAATATGCAAATAGATTGATAGCTATAATGTATGGCTTTTCAAGTTTTTTTGTAAAAATTGAAAAAAATTGCTTGACAAGGAAGTTAAAAAGTGGTAATATAGAAAATGCCGTATGGCTTTTATTTTTGATGAGGAGAGGTGGTCGAGTTGGTTTATGGCACCAGTCTTGAAAATTGGCGTAGGTTTATAGCCTACCGTGGGTTCGAATCCCACCCTCTCCGCCAAATAAAATATTAAACAAGACATTTCAAAAGGTTGCTATTTTTATAGCGACTTTTTGATTGGTTAATAAAATTAATAACAAAATAAGAAAAATTATTGACTAGATGAAAAAAATATATTATAATAAACACGTTGGCGATGAAAATTATAATTATATGGAGTAGTACCCAAGTGGTGAAGGGGATTGTTTGCTAAACAATTAGGTCGAGAAATCGGCGCGGAGGTTCGAACCCTCTCTACTCCGCCAGAAAGTGTTATAATTACGCAAAAAAATACACATTAAGCATTAACGTTTAATGTGTATTTTTTTATTACATAAGAATAAGGTTGAAATAAATTTGTTTAATATAAAGTATCAGGTATTAAAAATAATTTTTTTAAAATAAGTGTTAGGGGAGTCTAATAAAGGAAAAGAGGAATAAAATTAAAAGGTAAGCAAGCATATGTTTTTTATAATATACACAGAAATTTGCAAAGTAAATTTCGTAGGCGAACAAAGACGGACCATGTAAGAATATCAAAAAGTCAAATAATTTTAGTCATGCCCCTTTTGTTTTTAAATATTGTAAAAGAATCATAAAAATTAATAAAAAAAGCCTAAAAATGTTTGTTTTTGTCGTTTTTTAAACTTTTTTGGAAAAATTTTAAAAAAAAGTTGCACTAATTAAAAAAATAGGTTATAATTTAATTAGTATAGTAAGATGGTGGTATTATGAAGAAAAATGTTTTAAATATATTAATATTATCAATGATTATGATTATAAGTTTTTCAGCAAACTGTTTAGCTGTACAAGTAGAAAATGAGCGGACAGTGCCTTGTTAAAGTTGCCGAGGCAAAGGAACCTGAAAAATCGCAAGAAAAAGAATTAGATGCAGATTTTTGGAAACCAGATACTCCGACTAAAAGTGAAAAATTTGAATCAAAAGTTGGAATATTATTAGGAGTAATTAAAAATTTTGGTATTGTAATTTCAGTAATAACATTAGCAATAATAGGTTTAAGAGCTATGTTTGGTAGTGTTGAAGAAAGGTCAGACTACAAAGAATCCTTACCAACACATTTAATAGGAGTAATAATTTTGTTAGCATGTACAGTATTACCAGATATTATATACAAAATAGCAATAAACTTTTAAAAAGGGGGTGTCATATTATGAAAAAGTTATATTTAATAATTATAATATTGATATCAGTTATAATATGTATACCTACAATTACAAAAGCAAGTATGATAGATGATGTAATATCAGGTGCAGATACTTTTTTAAATACAGAACCCGAAAAAGATAAAAATAATTTAGGTGGAGGTACATCTAAAGTTGATGAGCAACAACTTAAAGAAGTGTCAACAGGACTATATAATATTTTATTTTATATAGGAATTGCAATAACGGTTTTAGTAGGAGCTGTTATGGGAATACAATTTATGATGGCAAGTGCAGAAGGAAAAGCAAAAATTAAAGAAGCTCTTATTCCGTATATAATAGGTTGTTTTGTAATATTCGGCTCATATGGAATATGGAGAATATGCGTAAAAATATTTACTAGTTTAGATTAAAAAAGATATTAACTTTCTGATTAATAGTCAGAGTTTATATAAAAAATTTTAAAGGGAGGAACATAAAATGAAAAACAAAATAGCAAAAATTATAACAATACTTTTATCTGTATCTTTTCTAATGTGTACTTTAAATACAACTGTATTAGCAGCAAATGGAAAGATGACTACACCAGGTGATTTAGATAAACAAGTTACATATGGAGATTCTTCTGAATTTCTAAAAATTGCCGGAAAAGTTATGGGATTTATCAGAAATATTGCTGTAATTGGTGGAGTATTGTTATTAATGATATTAGGTGTTAAATACATGATGGGAAGTGTTGAAGAAAAAGCAGATTACAAAAAGTCTTTAGTGCCTTTAGTTGTAGGTATATTAGTTGTAATGGCAGCAACACAAATTATGACAATGGTAATTAACTTTTTCCAATAAAATAAAAAACTGGGGAAAAATAAATCCTCGGTTTTTTTATGTATTAAGAAGAAAATGTTTTCTTAATACATAAAAAAATCATATATAATTAAAAAAAATATTTAAAATTGACAAAATATTTGCGGAAATAGGCAAAACAGAATTTTTGAACAAAATATTTCAATATTACAATATTTTTACAATTATATTAAATTTTGTTTTTTTATGACAAAAACCTTACAATTCTGGCAAAGATCTGTTATAATGTATATAGGAAAAAATCTAAAAATAAAGGAGGAATTTATTATGGCAGGAGGTCCATATAATATACCTAGAAATTATAAGGGAGAAGGAAAAATATTATACATATTTTCAACAAAAGGATTAATATATACTGCAATAGGAATAGCAATAGGGTTATTATTTTTCTATATTTTTAGATTAATTGGAATGACAACAGTTGGTTTTGTTGTTATGGCGGTATTTGGAGCAATTGGTTTTGCTATTGCAACATTTAAAATACCAGATACAAAAAAATTCGAATTTACAACAAAAACGGGACGGAGAGAACATAGACACAATTATAACAAGATGGATTAAATTTAAAATGAAACATAAAAGAATATATGTGTATAAAGAAGAAATGACAAAAGAGGAGGAAAATGAAAATGGATAAAACAACTCAATTAGGTATAGTTTTACTTATGGTAATAGTTTTTATTATAATAATTTGTTTTATAATTCTTGGTGTAATGAAATTAAAAGAAAAAAGAAAAAGTAAAGAAAAAAAAGGTATGGAAGAACAAGAAGAAAAAAGTACAATACAACAAAACTACAGCGAACAATCAATATTTAATTTTATGGAATTTGATAAAATAGAAGATAACATGATAATACAAAATAAAGGAAAAAAATTCTTAATGGTAGTAAAATGCCAAGGTGTAAACTATGACTTGATGTCTGGGGTAGAAAAAGCAAGTGTTGAACAGGGCTTTTTACAATATTTAAATGCACTTAGATATCAAATACAAATATATGTACAAACAAGAACTGTAGATTTAGAGAGTAGTATTAGTACATATAAAGATAAAATAAAATTATTAGGAAATAATTTAGTACAAAAAGAATTGCTATATAATCAACATGTAAAAGATGGAATTTATCCACAAGACAAATTAATGGAAGAAAAAAGAGAAGTAGCAAAAATAAGAAACCTTTATGAATATGGTGTTGATATTGTAAACAATACAGAAAGAATGAGCTTAAATAAAAGCATATTAAGTAAACAGTATTATATAATTATTCCATATTATGCAGAAGAAATTGGAACAGCAGATTATAGTAAAGATGAAATACAAAATATGGCTTTTTCTGAACTATATACAAGAGCTCAATCTACAATTAGTTTATTATCGGTTTGTGGAGTTATGGGGCAAATATTAGATTCTGTTGAAATTTCTAATTTATTATATATGGCATATAACAGAGATGAAGCAGAAGTTTATGATTTAAGAAAAGCAATAGCTGCAAGATATGATGAAATGTATACAACTGCGCCAGACGTTATAGCTAAAAAGATAAAAGAGTTAGATAAACAAATAGAAAAAGAAGCATATGAAAGAGCGAATGATGCCGTTCTAGAAGTAAGACAAGAAAATGAAAAAGAAAAAATATTAAAGCAAAAAGAAGAACAATATGAGGATGCAATAAAGAAATTAGCAAAGATAATTATAGAGCGAAATAAAAATAACATTGGAACAAATACAGCAGAAAGAGCAAAAGCCAAAATAGATAATAAAGAAGAAGTAAAGAAGGAAAAGGAGGTAGAACAAAATGAAAAAGAACAAAAGACAGTACGAAGAGGAAGACCAAGAAAGGGATAATATGCCAGAAGAAGTTGAAAAATTTTTGAAGAGAAAAACACTTAAAGATTTAATTGCACCATCAGGAATAGATGCTTCTCATATAGACCATTTAGAAATAATATCACACATAAAAAGATATGCAAGAAGTTTTTTTGTTTCAACACTTCCAAGAATGGCAACTTTTCCAGAATTATTTAGAAATCTTTATATGTTTGGAGATATAAATACATCTATATATATAAAACCAGTTAAAGAAGAAAAATCACAAAATGAGTTAAATAGAATAATAAATGAACTAGAAACAGAAAGAATTGTGGCATCTGATAGAGGAAATATAAATAGAGAAAGTATCATTTCACAAAAAAGATATGAGGCAGAAACATTAAGAGACGAAATTGCTGCAGGATATAACAAATTATATGAGGCGTCAATTATATCTACATTATTTGCGTATAATTTAAAAGATTTAGATCGATATACAGGGCTACTTGCAGCGGAAACATCTAAAAATTTAGTAGGAATAAAAACTGCATGGGGTATACAGGAAGAAGCGTTTCAAAGTAACCTTCCATTAATGAACGATAAGGTTCAAAAAATACATACATTTGATAGAAATTCAATGGGAACAGTATTTCCTTTTACTACATCAGAGGTTGGACATAGCACAGGAATTCCATTAGGTTTTAATAAACAAACAGGAACACCAATATTATTTGATAATTTTCATAGTTCACTTACAAATTATAACATGGTTATATTTGCTAAATCTGGTGCGGGAAAATCTGTTACAATGAAAACATTAATTTCAAGGTCTTCTGTTCTTATGGGAATAGAAAGTTTAGCATTAGATGCTGAAGGAGAATATAAAATTGTTGCAGAATCATTAGGTGGAATAAATGTTGTTATAAATACAAATTCAAATACAATAATTAATTTATTTGATATTGAACCAGAAATGACAAAAGACGAAATAACGGGAAAAGATAAAATTGTTTTAAATGTAGAAAACAAAGTAGAGGATGTTACACAAGCTTTAATTACAATGGCAAGAGGTAGCACCCGTAGCTCTGAAGTAAATGAGCTTACAAAACAAATAATTGCTGAAATTGTTTCAGAAGAATATGCAGCACTTGGAATAAACAGTGACCCTGAAAGTTTATATGTACAAAATAGAAATAACACAAGAGGAAATGTATTTTCAAAGCAAAAAAAATTAATGCCAACAATAGGAAGTTGGTATAGAAGATTAAGAAATAAAGCAAATGAAAATACAAATAAAAACTATGAATATCAATATAGTTACCTTTTAAAAGTTATGAGACAATATGTTAAAGAATATGATGGACAAATGGCATATTTTGATGGACAATCTACATTTGATTTATTAGATGGTGTTCCATTTATAAATCTAGATATTTCCGGTCTTGAAGAAAGGTTTGCAAGACCACTTGCACAACAAATTTTACTATCATGGATATGGGAAAAATATGTTAAAAGAAATAGTGAAGATCGTAAAAAAGCAAGAAAGAAAAGGGTTATAGTAGATGAGGCGTGGATGTTACTTCCATTTCAAGAAGCCGTAGACTTTTTGAATAAAATGGCAAGACGTGCAAGAAAAAGAAATGTATCTCTTGCAATTATTTCACAAAGGTTCCAAGACTTCTATGAAAAACCAGAAGCACAAGCGGTATTAACATCATCAGACACAAAGTTATTTTTAGCACAAGATAAAGCAGAAATACAATACTTAAAAGAAGTATTTAAATTATCTGAAGGAGAAGCTGGATTTTTGGTTACTTGCCAAAAAGGAGAAGGATTACTTAAAGTAGGATCTGAAACAGCTATACTTAAAATTATGCCAACGAGTAAGGAGTTTGAATTTGTAGAAACAAACTTAAATAAAATTGCTAAAGAACAATAAAGAGAGAACCCTTAAAGGAGGAGTAAAAAATGAAAAAAGCTTTTAGCAGAAGCATATTTGGTAAATTTATTATAGCTTTAATGGTAATATTAATGCTCGGGTCTTTGCAACCAACAAGAGTTGAGGCATCGATAGGAGGAGCTATTGCAGAAGAAGTTTGTGATTTATTGGTATGGTTGAGTGATGGGGTTGTATATTGGATTCATCAAGCAATTTATCCAGAACAAAGTAATTCATTAATTAAATTTAATACAGAAAAAGGATTTTGGGCTAAAGTAATTGGTGCAATTGGAGCAATAGCGGTGGCTGTAGCAGTTGTTGCACTTTCAGCGACAGGTGTAGGAGCTGCAGTAATTGCAGGAATTGGGCTACTTTTAGGTAGTGGAACATTAGGTGTTGCTATAACGTTAGGTGTTGTAGGAGGAGTTGTATTAGGAGGTGTATTTTATAATAGTGATTTGTTGCCAGATACAATAGTTTTACCATTATATACTGTTTCTCCGGAAGAAATTTTTAAAGGTGAAATTGGTTTATTTGATGTTAATTTTTTTAGTCCAGAAGTGAATGAAAAAAGTGTTGACAAAAAGCTTCAACAGTCTTTAGCTTGGGCTGGTTATGCAAGAGGAATTGAAGATAAAGCAACAGAAAAAGATTCTGGAGTTATTGCTGTAGATGGAAAAAAAGAAGACTATGGATTTGATGAAACTAAATGTAATACAACCAAAAAAGGAAACCAACAAATAAAATATTGGACAAATGGAGGAAAAACGTATTTTCAAGTAGTATCAGGTACTGGAGAAAAGAAAGAAGGAGGAGCAGTAGATTCGCCGGCAGGAGATGGAAGAGCGGTAAGCAATATGTATAATTATACAAAAATATATGCAGTTGATACAGAAAAAGCAAGTTTAGAAGTAAAAGATACGAATAAATCTATAGCACAAACATTAAAACCAACAATTGCAACATGGTATAGAATTTTGAGAAATATTGCTTTAGTTGCAATGCTTTCAATTTTGGTTTATATTGGTATAAGAATAGTCCTTTCTACAACAGCAGAAAATAAAGCAAAATATAAACAATTTTTAGTGGATTGGGCAGTTGGTTTATGTTTACTTTTTATAATGCATTATGGTATGGCCTTTTTGAATTTGTTTATAAATAAACTAACATATGCTCTTTCAGATATAACTACTAATGGTTATTTAACAATGATAGAATGGGATGAGGAAAAATATAAGGATAAATTAGAAGAAAGTGGTGTTACTATAGCAAAAGTAACTGAAGATACTATGGGGACATCAGGAGCAGATGTGGAAATACTTCAAAAAGATGATAATGAATATATGATGTGGCAAACAAATTTAATGGGATATATTAGAATGAATGCAAATTATGCTAAAAATGAAGATGAAGGTTACCTTGGTTCTACGGTATTATTTATAATGATGGTAATATTTCTGGTTATATTTATTTGGATGTATTTAAAAAGGGTTATGTACATGGCATTTTTGACGTTAATTGCACCTTTTGTGGCAGTAACATATCCACTGGATAAAATTAAAGATGGAAAAGCACAAGGTTTTGATTATTGGTTTAAAGAGTATTTTTATAACCTTCTTTTACAGCCATTACATTTATTAATTTATACGGTTTTGGTTGGAGGAGCTTTAAATCTTGTAACTGAAAATGTGGTTTATGCAATTGCAGCATTAGCATTTTTATTACCAGCAGAGAAAATATTAAAGCAAATGTTTGGATTTAAAGGTGAAACATCAAGCGGATTAGCACAATTTGCAGGACATGCTATGGGTTACAATACTTTGCAAAAAGTATTTGGAAGAATTGGACCAGGAAAAGGTGGCTCTTCTGGAGGAGGAGCAGGAAGTTCTGCTTTAGAAGGAGACAATTCTGGAAAAAGTAGTAAAATTAAATGGGCATCTTTGCCTGGAGCTAATGGAAACCTACCAGGGGGAGGAAACCTACCAGGGGGAGGAAACCTACCAGGGGGAGGAAATCCACCAAGAAGAGGAGGAACCCCACCAGGAGGAGGAAATCCACCAGGAGGAGGAAATCCACCAGGAGGAGGAAACCCACCAGGAGGAGGAAACCCACCAGGAGGAGGAAACCCACCAAGAGGAGGAAACCAAATACGTAGAGGTGGACGTATTTGGCAGATGGGAAGAAGACTGACTAATTCCAAGACTGGCAAATATTTTGGCGCATTAGGAAGAAATGCCGGAACTACAATGAAGAGAAAATTAAAAAATAGAGTTAAAAATACTAGTCCTGGAAAATGGATTGGTAGAGGTTTAGGTGCACTTGCATTAGGAACAACGGCATTAGCAATGGGTGCTGCAACAGGAGATTTAGGAAAGACTGTAGCGTATACAGCAGGGGGAACAGCACTTGGTTGGAAATCTGGAGAAGGACTGGCTAGAAAAGGAGAAGACTTATTAGGAATAAAAAATGGAATAGAAATGGCAGATGATTCGATAAGAACACCAGAAGAAAGAGAAATGATTAAAGCAAAGGAAGCTGTTAATTCTGAACAATATATGAATTCATTTAATAAATTTGAGAGCGATGATAGACAAAGATTAAAAACTAAATCTTCAAATAGTGATAGTAGGTTAAATGAGTTAATGGCACAAAAAGGAATAACAAATGCTGATGAACAATTAGCAATTGCGAGAACAATGGAAGATCAAGGAGCTTTAGATGGTAGCTTATCAGATGATCAACTTAAAAATATTATAGAAGAGAAAAAAGCTGAAAAACAAATTTCAGATTCAATAGGAGGAGAACAAATAAATAACTTAAGCGCATCAAGACAGAAGGATTTGACAGAAGATATTGCATTCCATTTAGATCAAAATAAATTTAATGAAGAAGAGGCTAGAAAAGATAGAATAAGAGATGAAAAAGATATGATTAAAAGTAATGAAAGTTTAGGTAGAGCAGAAAAACAGGCACAATTAAATGAATTAAAAACAAGAGAGGATGCAATATTCGAAGAAAGAAAAGCAAGGGCACAAGAAGTTTTAGATAAAGTAGATAATTACAGTTTACATAGAGAAGATGTAAAAAAACGAAAGAGCTATAATACAAACCACAGAGATAGGATAAGAAACTATATATAAGAGAGTAATTTAAATAACAGGAGAGAATTACTCTCTCTTTTAAATATAAGTTATTTTTTGTTATAAGGATAATTAATAATATAGAGGATTAAAGGAGAATTTTAATTATGAATATAAGGAGATTTTATAATCAAAATAGAAAAAGAATATGGAGAATAATATTAATAATTATTGTTTTTTATGTTTTAGTTAGATTGGCAAACCGTGGTTATGCTGAATTAAGAAGAAATAGATTGTTAAATAATAAATCAGAAATAGCTAAAACAAATACTATTACTCAAGAAGAAAATTCAAATACTAAATATTCTTCTGATAAATCGTCTATTAAGGGCTCGTCTGTTTCAAAAAGTAATTTGGAAAATGCACAAAATGTATTTGATAATTTTTTTAATGCATGTAATAATCAAAAGTATGAAGAAGCATACAATTTGTTAACAGATAAGTGCAAAGAGTTAGTTTACCCAAGTTTAAAAAGTTTTAAATTAAATTATTATGATAATGTGTTTAAAGGAGAAAAAAAAGCATATTCTTTTGAAAACTGGTTTGGAAATACATATTATGTGAAATTAACTTCAGATGCTTTATCTACAGGTAAAGTAACAAGTGAAAAAGATGCAAAATATGATTACATTACAATTGAGGATAATAAATTAAATATTAGTACATATATAGGCTCAAAAGAAATAAATAAAACAAAAGAAAGTAAAAACATTATAGTTAGAGTGGATAGTAAAGATACTTTTATGGATTATGAAATATATAATATTACAATAAAGAATAATAATGATAGTGCTATATGCCTAACAGATACAAAATCAACAAACGATATATATATAAAAGATGCAAATGGCGTAAAATATGGTGTATATAACCATGAACTTTTGAAAAATAAAATGACTATAGAACCAGGTTATACAACTAAATTAAGTTTTAAATTTTATAGCTCTTATATTTCAAATAAAGAAATTAAGAGTTTAACCTTTAAAAATATAGATATGAATAATTTAGAAGGTGTAGAAGAATATACAATTGATTGGTAGTAAAAGAGGTGAGAGAATGTGAAGCTTTTAAAAAGTTTGTCAAAGGTTAAAAATTTATTAAATAATAAAGATAAAGACAAAAATCTACTAAAAGAAGTAATAAAAGGAAGAATGAGAAAGGTAATTATAATTATAGCAATTGTAATTATTGTAATAAGTATATTTAGTGCGGCACATGAAAATAGCAAAGTAGAAGATGGAATATTACCTACTTCTGAAGAAGATGAAGGATATAGTGAAAACTGTCCAGCTGAATATTATAAAAGCATTTATATAACAGAACAGGGAACGTTAATAGCCGAAAAATCTGTTAAAGAAATGTGGGATAATGATGAAAAAGCTTCATCAGATAAAAGGATAGGATATAATAAATACTTGTCTAATGCAGATGCTTTAGCATATTTACTAAATGCACAAATAGTAACACAATATCCATATATTGATTCTGCCTCTGGGACTGACCTAAATGGAACTGTTAGATTTTACAGAAATGAATCAAAACAACCAATGGCATATTTAAGCCAAGAAGCTTTGCAAAAATATGTTGATGATTATAATAATAAAGGTGATACCGATAGTTTGGCTAAAGCTCTTGATTCTTTTTCTATAAATAATGATGGAACAATAACAGTTGCATATTTAGAAGAAGATTATGAAACTTTAACCACAAATGACCCAGATGCTGCATCAACAGCAGCTAAAGATAGAGATGCAAGTTCAAACAATTCTGGAAATGGAACATATGTGGTTGAAACAAGCTCAAGCCAATTATTTACAACAACTATTGCTTACCAAAGTTTGGTAAGAAAATACACTTTGCCATTTGAACTTTTATGGGCGATAGCTATTGAAGGAAATGACGGAATGCCAGGAAATTATAAAGGAAATGTTGAAGATTTTTGTTATGCGATGGCAACTATGGCGTATGATGGGGAAATAAGGTTAATTATTGATGATTCTAATACGGTTACAACAACTACCGATAATTATAAATATGATAAGGAGAAAAAAACGGAGTATTCTGATATTGTTTTATATAGAAATGGTGTAGGTTGTTATAGAAATAAATACACAACAGATCCTGAAAAAGTTGGAAATTTTTGGGTTACAAATGTTGATGTAAATACTGTTAACTCACCTTCTTTAAAGATTGGTTTAATTCAAAGTTGGTGTGCTTTATATAATAATGATGCTGTTTTTACATCTGAAGAAACGCAAGGTACTCCAGAAAAAAATTCATCTCAACCAAAAAAAACAGATTGGGAAGAAAATGGTGGTGTTAAAAATGAATGGTCTTATGAAAATTGCCCAATAGGTGGGATAAAAAGAATGTTTAGTAGATATGTAAGTAATTCAAGACAAACAACTACTTCAGGTGGAACTGTAAACCCAGGAGTTACAACTACTACAGAAAGTAATTCATTTAAAATAGTAGCAAGTGGAACAAATTACAAAAGATATAATAATATTAGCCAAACAACTAAAGTAGATACATCTACATTTTCATATACAAATGGAACGGTAACGTCACCTGCATTTAACCAAGATATAGCAGATTTAATAAATGTTGATCCATATTATAATGAAAAAAATTATTTGTTACATTCACATTATAGCTATTTCATGAAAATTATAAAAGGTAATGAAGCCACCGCTAATATGGTAGATTTAATTAATTATATATTTAACAAAGTAACAGATTCTGAACAATATGGAAAGAATTTAGAATGGGAAAGCATTTGGGAAGCTTTGTATGGAGGAATGGATGGATTTAATGGAACAAGTGGATTAGAAGGAGATATAGGAAGAATAGCAGATTATTTCTTAAGTAAAGGTTTTACTCCTGAAGCCGTTGCAGCGATTCTTGGAAATATGGAAAATGAATCAACACTGTTTTCTCCAAGAACAGTTTATAATGATTATATGCATTCCAATATAGAGGAATTTAGACAAGCATTTTTTGATAAAATAAGTAAAATGGATAAAAAAACTTATGCAAATGAAGGTACAGGTTTTGGATTAGTTGGTTTTTGTTTTAATGTAATGAGGGAGATGCTATGGGATAGAGCAAAAGCTAAAAATGTTGGACTCGATGATATGGATGCACAGCTTGAAACTATTCATGACTATATCCAAAAGTATGATTCAACTTTATATAATTATTTAAAAACTTCAACGGATTTAGAAGAAGTAACATGGCAATTTTTAAATAGGTTTGAAAATCCTGGAAACAATAGAGCAAAATTACCAGCACGTTATAAGAGTGCTAAAAATTATTATGAGAAGATTAAAACAAATTCTTTAAGTGGTGGAACGGCTTCATCGAACGAGATTGCAAATAAAGTCATACAATTAGCAAGATCAAAAATAGGTTGCAGATATACACAAATAGGACAACGTACAGGACCAAATTCGTTTGATTGTTCCGGACTAGTATGGTGGTGCTATAAACAAGTTGGAATTGATATACCTGGAACAACAGGAGCGTATATGCCGGCATATAGTAAATATAAAATTGATTTAAAAGATATACAACCAGGCGATATTTTATGGAGACATACAGGAGGAACGGATGGACATGCGGCTTTATATATTGGAAATGATAGAATGATACATGCTAAAGGTACAAAATATGGGGTAGTAGAGGATTCTTTCTCTAATTATCAAAAAAATAGTAGAAAGGGAGGATTTAAAGCAGCATTTAGATTCTGGAATAAATAGGAGGAAGTAGATGAAAATAATAAAAAAAGTAATATTAGTATTGGTAATACTAGTGGTTGTTATAACAACTTTATTATATTTTTATAATAAATATAAAAATAAAGATTTAACTCAAATTCCAGAAGCTGATTCTGAATTTGAAGATGAAGAAGGTGTAAACGAATATAAAGATTCGTTTATACCAATTAAAGATAAAAATTATTATTTTGTTGTAAAAAATATTGTAAGCAAGTATATTTCAAATGTTCAGCAAGTAAATAAGGATATGGGTAAAGGTAATCTGCGTGATGGCCAAAGTGAAGAAGAAATAGCAAATGAGCAGTATAAACAAGGAATAGAGTACTTTAATTCTGTTTTAGATGATAATTATAAAAAAGAATTTAATGTAAATGAGCAAACAATTGTAAACAAAGCGGGCAGATTTAAAAAAGATGGAATGGTTTACTATGCAAATATAAAAGCGGTTTATAATTATGAAATTGAAAATGGAGAGATGGCTTTTATAGTATTAGCAGGTGTTCAAGATGTAGAATTTAAACTAATAATAAAATTAGATTTTGAAAATGAAGCATATTCTATTTTTGAGGAAGATTATATTAATAAACATCCAAATAATAATTATGACTTACCAACTGATAAAATAGAAAAAAATGATAACAATGGTTTTGAATTTAATATTGTTGGCGATAAAGAAATGATTAGGGAGTATTTTACTATGCAAAAATACAATATAATGTATGATGCGAAAAGAGAATACAACTTATTAGATTATGAATATAAAAAGAAAAAATTTAAAGATAGTAGTGATTTTGAAAACTATGCTAATTTAATAAAAAATGATATTCAAGATACAACAATTGAAAAATACAAAGTAGATATTGGAGAAGACTATTATAGATATTATTTTCTTGACAATAAAGGAAGATATTATACAATAGAAAAAACAGATGAAATATTTAATTATAAAGTTAAATTGGATGACTATACAATAGAAACACAAGAATTTAAAGAATATTATAAAAATGCAAATGACAAAAATAAGGCATTAACAGATATTGAGAAGTTTATAAAAATGTTAAATAATAAGGATTATGGTTTGGCATATGAGCTTTTAAATAAAAACTTTAGAGCTAGCAATTTTGCTACATTAGAAGATTTTAAGAATTATGTACAAAATAATTTCTTTAATTATAATATTTTACCATCTAATGTTGATATATCTAAAGAAGGAACATATTATAATTGCAGTGTTGAGCTAAAAGAAAGCAATGAAGCAAATTCTAGAAGCATAAAGAAGAATTTCATAGTAAGCCTAAAAGAGGGAACGGATTTTGAAATGTCATTTAATGTAAATTAATGTGCCAGGAGGTGAAAAATTTGAAAAAATGTTTTAAATATTTAAAAATAATATTTTTATTAGTTGTTTTATGGATTATGATAATTAGTTTTTCTATAAAGGTAAATGCATTTTCATTTAAACCATATACATATAGATTGGATTCTACGGGAAAATATATACTTAATATAAAAGGATATACTACATTGAAAAAATTTAAAAATAATATAAGAGGAAATATAAAAATAAAATTTGAAAGTGTATATGATGATGCAGATGAAGAGGCAGAACTAGTTAAAACAGGAGATGAAATAACAATTGATGATACAACATATATAGCAGTTGTTTCTGGCGACATTGATGGAGATGGAAAAGTTACATATAAAGATATATTGCTTGAACAAGATTATATTGATAGTAAAGGTAAAAAAACGGATCGATATGCTTATGAAGGAGATTACCAAAAACGAAGAAAGGTAAAAATAGATGGAAGTATAGCCACAACTCCATATGCTAATTCAATTAAATTGTTTACAAAAACAGCAACACCAATTCAAAATTTTGCAATTACAGATATAGGAACAAGTAACCAAATAGTATGGTTAGGATGCAACCCTGGAAATGATTCTAAAAACTTTACTGTTAGAGGGTATACAGGATCAACATCAAATAATATTGGTAAAGAAAAATACACAGTAAAATTAATATCTGGTGGACATCAATGCTTATCTATTTGGAAACAAACAGATGGAAAATATAATATATATACAGGTTCTTATGCTGCAATAGGTTTATACAGTAAAGAATACAACAGAACATATTACAATCCACGAGGAGTTAATAAATTAGAATATAGTTTGAAAAAAAATACAACACCTGTAAATTTGAGTGGAATGGGTATAAAAGTTTCAAACAAACAAATAAATATATGTGCTCTTGGTGTGGATGAATCTACAAATAAAATGGTACTTGTACATGATGGAAAAGCCTATGTATATAATGTAAATCCAAATAATTTTAATAGAAGTAAAGAAATAAAATCATTTAAACTTTCTGCTGTAAGTGGAAATACAATACAAGGTGGCTGTTTGGTTGGAAACTTTTTCTATATAGTTACTGGAAAAAATGCAAAGGAAATGAAAATCTTTTGTTATGATATAGAAACGGGAGACAAGAAATTTGAAAAGAAAACTAATGTAAGTAATAAATTAGGTAATGCGGAACCTGAAGGAATACAAGTATATAATTACAATGGAAAAAATAGAGTATTTGTTGGATTTAACCAAAATGGAATATGGTATTTTGATTCATAAAATAGATATATTTTTAGAAAGGATTGTGGTATAATATGGAAGAAGATAAAAAAAAGGAAAAGAAAATTAAATTAATTATTTATATTTTAATATTTTTTGCAATTTTAATAATGGTATTATATTATTTTCAGGAGAAAAGAAAAAATTCGCAAACGGATAATAATACAATAACTGAAGAACAGGAAGAACAAAAATTAAATGAAGAAGCAACTTTGGAATATAATTTTAATACTGTTACAGATGAAATGGAATTTATTAATGTTGAAAAAGGCGTTAGCAACTATTTTAAATTATGTAGCGAAAAAAATAGTAATGATATTTTATTATTATTAAATCAAGATTATATAACTCAAAATGGTATAAATAATGAAAATGTTTTAAATAAAATAAAAAGATATGATGGCTATAATACTTTTTTTGCAGACACAATTTATTTTCAAGTAGATGATTTATCTAATGAAAATGAAACATATTATATGACATATTATGTGAAAGGTACAGTTTGGAGCAATTCTTTTAAAGACAAAAATGAAGTATATATTGTTTTAAAAGAAGATACTGATAATATGAATTATACCATTATTCCACAAGATGATGTAAATTTGGAAGAAAAAAGTTTTGATGAAATAATAAGTGAGAAACAAAAAGAATTTATGGAAAAATATAAGAGTGGAGTAATTAATATAGATGATGATTTAGAATATGATGATGTTGATGACTATAATGATACAAACCAAAATACAGAAGAAGATGAATCAGAAGCTACTCAAGAAGAAGCTGTTGCAGGTTTTATAATGCCAGAGGTAAACGATAAGGATTCGATAAATCGTTATATTAATAAAATTGTTATAGAATGTTTGTATGGAGATAGTGATTATGCATATGATTTAATATATGATGAATGTAAAGTAAATAAATTTAAGGAGAATAAACAAGAATTTGTAAATTATATAAATAATAATAAAGACAAGCTATATAATATGAATATTAGTGAAATTAATGTTGGAGAAACTGATGATGAATTTGATATAAAATATGGTTTTAAAGATGTTGATGGAAATATTTATTATTTATATGTTGTTGAAGCTGAAGATTTTTATTTTTCAATAAAATAATGGGGAAAGGAGGAAGGTTATATGAAAAGTAAGTTATTAAAAATAATATCAATATTTAGTGTTTTTATAATTTTACTTTGCTGTTCATATTCATTTGCAGATTTTTCGGATGTACAAAAACAGGCAGCAGATATTAACCACGATGGAAAAATAGATAGTAAAGATTTAGATTTAATTGTTGACCAAGATTTTCCTCCAAGACCTCAAGATGGGGTTAAAAATCCTTCTCAAGACAATTATTTTGACACTACTCAAAATAGTAATGGGACATCAAATGAACAGAATACACCTAGTACGGGATGGCTAAAAGTATGTAAGGAAGAGGCAGACCGTATAGTTAAAGAAGGATATAAGTATAAAAATGGAGGAGGAAATAAGGCTACTGATTGTGCAAGATATGTGTCAGGGTGTTTAGTAAAATATGGTGCTTTAGATAAAGGTCAAAGAATTTATTCGACTGGTGAAATACATTATGCTCCTAATAAAGTAGCTGTTAAACATAAATTACAAAGTAATGCTCAAATAATAAAAGTAAAAACATCACTTAAAAAATATTCTAAACAATTACAGCCAGGAGATATTTGTTGTTGGGCTAATCCTACACATATAAATGTTTTTGCAGGATTTGATTCCAAAGGAAATTATACATGGTATGATGCAGGAACTTCTGCAACTAAAACAAAACGTGAAGGTTCCAAATTTGTTAATATTGGACCACGTGAAAGATGGAATAAAAATGGGAAAGATAAAAAAATATTGCATTATGTAATAAGATTAAATAACCAATAAAATTGATTAAGGTATATTAGAAAGTGGTGACGATATGATTGAAATAAAGAATGTTTCTAAGTCATATAAAAAAGGTAAAAAGGTAATAGATGATTTAAATTTAAAAATAAATAATGGAGAAATTTTTGGCTTTATTGGGTTAAACGGAGCGGGAAAAACTACAACAATAAAAATGATTACAGGTATTTTAGAAATAGATGAAGGAGAAATTTTAATAGATGGAAAAAGTATTTTTACTGATGCTGTTGAAGCAAAAAAGAACATAGGACTAGTTCCGGACAATCCAGATATTTTTTTGAAATTTAAAGGTATAGAATATTTGAATTTTATTGCAGATGTTTATGAAGTAGATGAAGAAGAAAGAGTAAAAGAAATTGAAAAATATGCTAAAGAGTTTTCAATGGAAGAAGAATTAGAAAATAAAATAGAGAGCTATTCACATGGCATGAGACAAAAAATACATATAATTGGAGCTCTTTTGCATAAGCCTAATAATTGGATTTTGGATGAACCAATTACGGGTCTAGACCCTAAGGCTTCATATGATTTAAAAAAGATTATGAAAGATTATGCGAATGAAGGAAGAACGGTATTTTTTTCTACACATATTTTGGAAATTGCAGAAAAATTGTGTGATAGAATTGGTATAATAAATAAAGGAAAATTAGTTTTTGTTGGTACATTAGAGGAAATGAGAAAAGAATTTGGACAAAAATTATCATTAGAAGAAATGTTTTTAGAGGTAACAGAAAATGAAGAGTAATGTGAGTTTAAAAAATATTAAAAATTTGAGTGCTTTATTTATTAAAGATAGATCAAGCCATATAGATTTATTTAAAAATAAGAAAATTAATAAAAAGTCTATGTGGTTTTGGATTATATTAGCTTTGATTATTGCATTGGGTTATTTAAGTTTTGAAATAGTAAATTATTTAAAAAAATTAGGAAGTCCACAAATTTTTTTACAGGGTTTTTTCCTTTTTTTGGGTGGAATAATTATTATTCAAGCTATAATGCTAACTATAAATATAATGTATTTTTCTAAGGATTTGGAACTAATTCTTCCTATGCCATTTAAACCCCTTGAAATATTAATTTCTAAGTTTAATACTATTTTATTTTTTTTATATAGTACAGAATTAATGTTAGCGGTTGTTCCTCTTTTTATGTATGGAGTTATTGTTAGCTACAATTTATTGTTTTTTATAAAAATGATAATTGCATTAATTATTTTCCCTGTTTTTTTTGCATTAATAGTTTCAATGATTACTTTAATTTTAGTAAAATATATTGGAATTATAGGTAATAAAGATGTAATTCAAATTCTTTTTACACTTTTATTAATTGTAATTTTATTTGTAGGAATAAATTATATTGTAAAAATTTCTATTGATGAAGAAGTTGATGAAAAGGTAAGTATTTTAGAAAGCAAATTAACTGGAATAAGTAAATATTTTTTAACAATTACACCAACTGTAAATATATTACAAAAAAAAGAATTTTTTAAGAGTTTTCTAAATGTTATTTATTTAATTGTAATTAATTTATTTACATTTTTACTATTTATTTTTATAGGTAAAAGAACATATTTAAAACAATTATTAAAAATTAATTTTTATTATAAAAAAAGAAAAAAAATAAAAATAGATTTAAATAAAAATTGCAAAAAAAATAAAATTTATAGTGCATATATAAAAAAGGAATTTAAACAAATCTTTAAAGTTCCGGTATATTTTATACAATGTATATACCCAATTATTATAACGACTTTTTCTGTTTGTGTAATGATTGCAGGTGTTCTTCCATATTTTAAAAAAGTTGCAATTGAAAAAAATTTATTAGAAGGAATTAGTTTTAATATTGAGGCTGTAATATTAATATTGGGAATTTTACAGTTAATTGGGCTAATAAATAAAACGACTGTTACTGCAATCTCTAGGGAAGGAAAGAATGCATTTGTTATGAAATATTTACCAATTGATTTTTATAAACAGTTTATTTATAAAAATATACCTCAAATTTTGGTAAATACAATTTGTAGTTTTATTATTTTAATTTTTGTTTATTTTTATTTAGAAGTAATAAGTATAGGATATATTTTTATGATTTTTATTTTATCTTTTTTAATGTTTTGCATAAATAGTTATTTATTATTAATTATTAATTTATTATTCCCAAAAAATAATTGGGAAACTGAATATGAAATTTTTAAAAATAATAATAATTTTATATTACAATATTTTTTATTTATAATTAATTTTTTGGTATTATATTATTTAGATAAATTGTTTTTAAAACATGATTTAAATAAATCAATTATTTGTATTTTTGCTTCTTTTGTAATTATTTTTGCTACTTTAAATTATTTAATAAATAAATTTAAAAATAAATTATTTAAAAAAATTAAATAAAAAAATA
>OLHE01000462.1_pt1 | contig 33214 bp, 34 predicted proteins | sample 1605821 | NCBI WGS metagenome assembly OLHE01 (sample SAMN03283250) | human gut metagenome | biome: human-associated habitat; material: feces | host: Homo sapiens | place: USA | collected 2013
TCTTGCTAAAGCTCCATGTTGCCATAATATTGGTGCAACATCACTTGTAACTTTACTTAATCTCTCATGTCTAATTTGTAGTGCTTTATGGCATAATTCTAATCTTTCGTCAAATATTTTCCAGAATTTTTCTTCATCTTGTTTTGATGATAATGCAACATCAACTAAATTGATAGTTACAACACCTTGATTAAATCTTCCATAGTATTTTGGTTTATTTGTTTCTGGGTCTACATATGGTGTTAAGAATGATCTACATCCCATACATGGGTAGCAGTTTCCGTTTCCATTTTTATCTATTTTAAGTTCCTTCATTTTCTTTTCAGAAATATAGTCTGGAACTAATCTTTTAGCTGTACATTTGGCAGCTAGTTCTGTTAAATACCAATATTTGCTATCTTTATGTATGTTGTCTTCTTCTAATACATAAAGAAGTTTAGGGAATGCTGGTGTAATATATACACCTTTTTCATTTTTAAATCCTTCTATTCTTTGTTTTAAGAATTCTTCAATTATCATTGCTAATTCTTTTTTGTATTCATCAGTTTCTCCTAAATACATACAAACTGATAAGAATGGTGCTTGTCCATTTGTATTTGTCATTGAATTTACTTGATAATTGAAAGTTTGAACACCGTCAGATACCTCTTTTTTAGTATCTTGTTCAGCATATTCTTTACATTGTGCTTCGCTTAAGCCTCTTTTTTTGTATTTTTTATAATATCTATCATAACTGCTTTTTACAAATGGTGCTAAGTGTGTTAATGATACTGTTGCTCCACCATAAGTAGATGATGTAACACCTAATATAATTTGTGTAGCAATTGTCATAGCTGTTAAAAATCTATGTGGTTTTTCAATCATAACACCATTCATTATTGTTCCATTTTGTAGCATATCTTCTAAGTTTATTAATTCACAGTTAGTTAATGCATTTTGTGCAAAGTAATCTGCATCATGGAAGTGGATAATTCCTTCGTCGTGAGCTTTCACTACATCCTCTGGTAGTAAAAATCTTCTAGTAATATCTGTACTAGTAATTCCTGCTAAGTAGTCTCTTTGAGTTGTAACAACTCTTGCATTTTTATTTGAATTTTCATTGTTCCAATAATCACTTTCACCATCAATTAATTCCTTAATTGATTGATCTGTCGTGTTTGCTTTTCTTACTAATTCTCTGGTATAACGATATGTAATATATTTTTTAGCTAGTAGATATTTTCCAAAAGACATCAATTGCTCTTCTATAATATCTTGAATATCTTCTACCAAAATTCTTTTTTTATCTAAATCTTCAACATAATCAATTATTTGATTTATTTCCTCTTTAGTTGCTCTTTCTCTTGGTCTCACTTCTCTGTTAGCTTTTTCAATTGCTACTCTGATTTTTGATTGATCAAAATCTACTAATTTCCCATCTCTTTTCACTACTTGCATTTTTATTTCCCCCTATATGTATCTTATAGCTTATAATAGTTTAGATATTTTTATAATCTCTAAACAATATCTTTTCTTTTGTTTGACATTATCTTATATCACTCAAAAGATAATGTCAAGCAGTTACAGTTTATGTAACCGTTCTGTGTTTTGCTTGATATATATGGTGTTATGCGTTTTTGTCAATTAGTTTTATTTGTGTCTTTCAGTCAATTTGTTTGTAATTTTTTGTCTGTTTTACACGTTTTTATTTTTTATAGCAATTATTATTACAATTTTATTACATTTGTTTAAAAATCGCTTATTTCTAAACATTTTTAGCATTTTATAAATTGTATCCACATTGATTTTGCTTGATATTTCAGTAAATTTCGCTTCAATTCTTTCAAAAAAATGGTAAAAATATTTTTGTTTTATTTTTTAAAGTTTTTTAAAAATGATTTTTTGCATATTTTTCATTTTTTATTTTATTATTAAATGTATATTTTTGTGTTTTCCAGTTTTTATCAATACTTTTGTATGTTTTTCTATTATAATTTTATTCTAAAAAAACTCGTTTTTTGAAAAAACGAGTTTTTTTATTTTTTAATTTTTTAATATTGTTTTTATTATATTTTAACGGTATTTTATGTCATTGTCTTTTTGTTATAGTTATTTTTCTAGTTTTTTTATGTTAGATAAGAATATAATGTCTTCTATCATATCTAATATTGAGTAAATTAGAATTACAATTCCTATTGTCACAACTATGGCATTTGATACAAATATTGTATATAGCCCACATACTATCATTACAATAGAAATTAATAAACTGCATATCCAAGTTGGTGATTCTACTAGTTTTAATTTAAATGACAAGCTTAATCTTATTATTCCTGTGTAAACTATCCAAATTCCTATTAAAACTCTGAATATTGTTTCAATTTGGCTTTTGTAAACTATTGTTATAATTCCAAGGATGATAGCTATAATTCCATATGCTATGTCATAATTGTAAAAATTATATTTTCCTCTTATTAGGCAATAATCTACTAATTTGTATAGTCCTACTATAATGAAAAGTATTCCTACAATCAACGATACTACCTTTGTGCTTCCCTCTGGGTTTGTAATTAAAAGTATTCCAAGAATTGCAAATACTAATGATGTTAACAAAGATGTCCATCCTGTTCTTTTAAATATTTTTTCAAGATATTCCATATTTGTTGCTCCTTTCATTTTTATTTATATTATTATATTTATCATTAAATTTAATATTTTTCAAGACTAATTATTAGTTTTTTCCTCATTTTGTTTTAATGGATCGGTAATTAAAATGAATTTAACATTTCCATTCATTTCTTCATCCATTTCTGCGAAATTCATATATTCTTTTGATAATTTTTCTAGTGCATCAATTCTACTTGTAAGGTTATGAATGTCTCCATTTACTGTAGAATATAGCTTGTTAATTGCTTTTGTGTTAAACTCTTTTATTCCTTCTGATAGTGCTTTTGCACCCTCAGCAATATCACCTGATTTTTCAGTTAATTGTTCACTTGCTGAATATAATTCTTTTACACTTGCATTAAGAGTGTTTGTTCCGGCATTTAATTTATTTGCACCTGTTTTTAATGTACTTATTCCTTCAATTAATGCTGCTGATTTTGTTGATAATTCACTTGTTCCTGCAACTAATTCATCTGATTTTGTATTCATTGCATCTAAGCCTTTAGCTAATGCTGTTAAGTTTTTATCTAAAGAATTTGCTCCTACTTTTAATCCAGGCTCTTCTTTAGTTCCTTTTCCGTCTAGTCCTTCTTTAATAGATGCCACAGTTGTTTGAGCTGTACCTACTGATTTTAGTAATTCTATTGATTGTTCATTTGCTGATATATTTTGTTCTAATAATGCAATAGTTTGTTTATTCATTTCTATTTGTTGTGTTAATGTTGCTTTTAATTGTTCATCTGTTGCACTGTTTTTTTGAGCTGTTAATGCAGTTTGCATAGTTTCTAAGTTTGCTTTTAATTTTTTATCTGCGTCTACAAGTTTTGTTAACTCTGCTGTTTTGGTTTTTACATCAACAGTTGATAATCTGGTATTCATTGCATCTATCGCCTTACTTGTATTTGTAATTCCTATGTTTATTGATGTCGCTCCAGCTGCTAATGCTTGGCTTGATTCTGCCATATATTCTACTTTTTCTTTTAAAGTTTTTGCACCATCTGATAATTTGCTTACTCCTGGAATTAAAGCACTTGATTTTGTTGCTAATGAATTTACACCATCAGCCACTTTGCTTGCTCCTTCTCTTGTGTCTTGTGTTCCTTGTGTTAATTCATTCATATAGTCTGTAAATTCTTGAGATTTTTCTGCATATTGACTTGTTCCTTCTTGTAATGTATTTGCTCCTTTTTCAAGCTTTTCACTAGCTGATTTCATATCATTCATTGATGAATACAACTCATTTAGTTTATCTGCTATTTTTGATTCATTTTCTTCTAATACTCTTGGTGTTATATATGTAATCATATTCTCTAGTTCAAATTTTTCTGTTTCCATTGATATTTCTACTTTGTTTGGTATATCTATTTCATTTGTTTTTAAGCTTTCTTTTAATCCTGGGAATGCGACTCCAAGTAGTATAGTTTTTTCTCCTTTTTCAACTACTTTTCCTTGAGTTAATTTAATATTTTTGTTTGTTTTAGTATCAAGTGTTGTTCCTGTTATTACTATAAATGGTGTGTACATTTTTTCAGTTGTTCCATTTATATTTACATTGTGAGTTTCATTGTTTTTGTATGTTATTGTAATTTTCACTTTTCCTTTTTTGCCAACTATTTCTTCTGCTGACATTTCTTTTCCGTCCAATTCATATTTAATAGATGTTTCAATCGGTAATTTCTTTTCTGTTTTTCCTTGATAATATATATCTTTTTCATCAGCATTCCATATTATTTTGTTTTCTTTTTTCTCAAATGTTTCGTTTCCACCTACGTTTGTTATGTCTAATAAGTTTGATATGTCATCTATTGTTTTTAATAATTCATCATTTTTTATATGTTCATTTACTATTGTTTCATATTGTGTTCCACTATTGTTAAGTTTTGAATATACTGTTTCTTCTTTTGTTACAGCAAATACTGGAGTTGCATAACCTAGCATTGTACATAATAATATGCTTCCAATTATTTTTTTACTTTTCATTTTTTATCCTCTCCTTTTTTATTTTAGAATATTAATTGCTTAATCTACGCATATTGGCAGTTGTTTTGCAAATTATTTTATCAAATACAATTAAGAATGCTGGTAAAACTGTCAATACAGTAACCATACTAATGATTGCGCCTCTTGCCATTAAGCTACATAAAGAACCAATCATTTCAATTTTTGAATACATACCAACTCCAAATGTTGCTCCAAAGAAACATAATGCACTAACAATTATTGATTGAATTGATGTTCCTAAAGCTTCATCTATAGCTTGATGTTTGTCTTTTCCTTCTATTCTTGCTGTTTTATATTTTGTTGTAATTAAAATTGCATAATCTATTGTTGCACCTAATTGAATTGTACCAATTACTATTGACGCTATAAATGGTATTACTGTTCCTGTATATGCAGGTATTCCCATATTGATAAATATTGCAAATTCTATTGCAGCAATTAATATTATTGGCAAACTTACTGATTTTAGAACAAATACCATTATTACAAGTATAATTGCAATTGAAACTGTATTTACACTGTTGAAATCATGGTCACTTATTTCAACCAAGTCTTTCATTAATGGTCCTTCTCCAGCAAGTATTGCTGTATCGTCATATTCTTTTATTATTTTATTTACTTCTTCTATTTGGCTATTTAATTCATTTGTTGCAATTTCATATTTTGAATTTATAATTACCATTTGATATTTATCACTTTCAAATATTGATGTTATATCTTCTGGTAGCATTTCTTTTGGTATATTTACTTCTTTTGAAATTTTAGAATAACTTAATGTCCATTCAATTCCATCTAAGCTTTCTATTTTATCTAACATTTCATTTAATTTATAGTCCGGCATATTTTTATCTACTAGTAATAATTCTGTTGAAACCATATCAAATTTATCTTTTAATTCATTGTTTGCTTGTATACTATTTAAAGTATCTGGTAAAGATTTGCTTAGGTTATAGTAATTTTCTGTATGTGTATATCCATATACTGCAAATGGTAAAATTACTATAAATGCAACTAAAATTGCTTTGTAATGTTTTAAATTGAAGTTTTTAACTTTTTCAAATCTTGGTAATATTTCTTTGTGTTTTGTTTTTTCTACCCATTTATCAAATACAAGTAACATTGCTGGTAATGTTGTAACTGCTGTTATTACACCAATTAAAACACCTTTTGCCATTACTAAACCAATATCTTTTCCTAATGTTAAGTTCATACTACATAATGCTAAGAATCCAGCTATTGTTGTTAATGAACTTCCTAGTACTGATACTAATGTTTTTGCTATTGCAGTTGCCATTGCTTCATCATTATTTGAAACTTTTTCTTTTTCTGCTTTATAACTGTGGTATAAGAATATTGCAAAATCCATTGTTACACCAAGTTGCAATACAGCACTTATTGCTTTTGTTATATATGATGTTTGACCTAAAAAGGAATTTGTGCCCATGTTGTATAATACTGCCATTCCTATGTTTAATAGCATTAGTACTGGTGCCAAATATGAATCTAATGCTAATTGCAATATTATCAAACATAAAGCTACTGCAATCATTACATATATTATTACTTCTGAATCCGATAGATTTCTAGTGTCTAGTACTGTTGCAGTCATACCACTTATTTTGCAATTTTCATTTGATATTTCCCTAAGTTTTTCAACTGTTTCCATTGTTGTATCTTCTGAAATTCCATCTTTAAATGTTACTAATACTGGCGTTGTGTTGTCCTTATATAATTTGTCTTTAACTTCATCAGGTAACATCTCTAGCGGTACGTCGGTTCCTATAATGTCTGTTAGTCCAACTACTTTTTCTACATTTCCTACTTCTCTAAATTGTTTTTCTAATTCTATAATATCTTTTGACTGCATATTTTCTAGTATTACTACTGAAAACGCTCCCATGTCAAAGTCATCTGCTAATATATTTTCACCTTTTATAGTTTCGATGTTGTCAGGCAAATATACTAGTATGTCATAGTTTACTCTTGTTGCTTTATATCCAATAATTGATGGAATTAAAAGTAACAAAGATATTATTAGAATAGCTACTTTGTGTTTACATATAAACTGTCCAAACTTTTCCATTTTTCTGCCTCCTTATTTTTATGACCATTAGTCACTTTTCATAATATACTACTTTTCTGACCATTAGTCAATAGTTTTTATGAAAATTTTTTAGCAAATCGATATTTATTGTAATTTTTAGCATTATTTACTGATCTCAAAGAACAATTTACTATTACTTTTTTATTTATTTCTATTGACTATGCGTCATTTTTATGTAATAATTATATTGTATTGGAGGCAAGATTATGAAAGAAAAAAATGATAAAGAAGAAAGATTATTAAACGTAGGATTCAAACTTTTTACCGAAAAAGGTTTTAAAGATACTTCTATTCAAGACATTGTTGATAATGCAGATGTCGCAAAAGGTACTTTTTATTTATATTTTAAAGATAAATATGAATTAAGAGATGTTTTAATCGCAAGAAAATCTATGTCATTATTTTCTGAATCAATAAATGCTGTAAAAAGCACTTATATAGAAAATTTTGCAGATCAAATGATTTTTGTTATAAATTACATTATTGATAAACTTGCCAAAACTCCTTTACTTTTGAAATTCATATCTAAAAATTTATCATGGGGAGTTTATAGCCAAACTGTATTAAATTTATATGAAAAAAATAAAAATTCTGAGGAAGGTCTTGTTTATTTATTTTTAAATGGTGTTAAAGAACATAATATCAAATTAAAAAATCCTGAAGTAACATTATATATGATTATAGAGTTAGTTAGTTCAACTTGCTTTAATTCTATTTTATATAACGAACCTCTCCCAATTGAAGAATTTAAGCCTTATTTGTATGAATTAATTAGAAATTTGTTAAAAGAATAAAAAACTGCACTATTTCTGATGCAGTTTTTTATTTGTTATTTTATTACATATTCCCATCCAGGTTGCCATGTTTTAGTTTTTCTCCAATCATTTTTGTTTGCTTCTTCCCATGATATATTTTTTGTTAAGACTTCAAACGCTAATTGCGGTGCTCTATGAGCTATTATCCCTATCTTTTTACCTTGATAATTTGTTCTTAAAAATTCTATAAAATCATTAATTCTTTTTTCCACGTCTCTAAGAGATTCTCCATTAGGAAATGGGCTGTCTATATGTTCTTCATAAACAACTAAAGACTTATCTTTACCATCTAAATCTCCATAGTTGCATTCTCTTAATCTTTTGTCTTGAATGTGTTTTACATTTGGAAATGCAAGCTTTGCTGAATCAATTGCTCTTACTAGATCTGATGTAAATATCACATCAAAATTTTTATCTTTTTGTAACTCTCCTAATTTTATTGCTCTTTCTCTTCCTAATTCATTCAATTCTACTTGTTTCCATCCACTACATTTTCCAGAAGCATTATCGGTTGTCGTTCCATGTACAAAATACATAATTTTTAATTCCATTATTTTCCCTCCTTTCCTATTTAGAAATTTCAGCAGAATTACCTTTTAACTTAACTCTGTCAAAATATCTATATCAACAAAATATTTCTTTTTATTGTTTTTATCAATATATACTGGAAATTGTTTTATATTTTTTTCCTCTATTATGTCTTCTGGATTCGACCAAATATTTCTACTTTTAAACATATATTCTTCGCTGTCTACCGGATTCGTCCATTCACAAATAATTTTATATGGGTATCTTCCATTTACTCTATATGAAGTATTTATTATTGTTTCAACATAGTCTGCATATATCAGTTCTCCATTTTCTTTTAATCTCTTTTCTAAATTCCTCCTATTGATCTTTATAAGTATCCCCGTTCCACCTATTACTAGAAAAATCAGCCCAATTCCTGGTAATATTAAAAATAATAAGTCTAAGGATTTCATACCTATTTTATTTGGATTATCTTTATCATAATATATTTCTATTTCTTTCCCTTCATAAAAGCTAGAAGAATATCCATTTAATGTTGATTCATATTCATTGCCTTCAGCAACATATGAAACGTATACCTTATGATTTCTATTATTGTCAGAATCTCTAGATGACCATATTTCAGTAATAATCCCTGTTGTTTCTATTTTATTATTATAATTAAAAACACTTCCAAACAAAATAAAGCCAATTACGACTAATATCGCTCCAATAATTGCAAATATAATCCATATTAAATTTTCTACTTTATTTTCTTTCATATATCACTCTTTCTATTCTATCTCATTAGAATTATAACTTTTATGTTTGTTTTTATTTTATATTGTGCCATATTCTTTGTCAACATTTTTATTATATTTGAAATACACAAAAACTGCATCATTTCTGATGCAGCTTTTTGCTTTTCGGAATCTATATGTTTTTAAAAACCACATATATAATTCCAATACAGCTAAAAATCATTATGGTACGCGTAATTAATGTGTACCGATGGAAGAATTTTGCGTTTATGGTATCCACAATTTTTTGTCCATTCGGCAAAAACAGCATGGATACATATAGCAGTGTAAACATTAGTGCTGCTACGCCTGTCTTTCCCAAGATGTCTATCATAGTTCGTTCTCCCTTCAAATTTAAAATACATTTATATTTTAACATATTTACATAATTTTAGCAAATACGGGACATATATTAAATTCATTTTTACTATTATCTCATTAGGATTACACCTTTTACATTTGTATGTAGCAGCTTTATGAACTCTTCAGCGTCTTGCTTTGTTCCGACTACACTACCATAATGAATTGGAATAGCTACTTTGGGTTGTATTTGATTTACCAATTGTGCTGCTTCTTTAAAATCCATTGTATATATTCCACCCACTGGCACAAAAGCAACATCACATTTTACTTTTTTATTCTCTTCTGTTATGTCAGTATCACCTGCAATATAATATTTAATTCCATTTATTTCAATAACATAGCCAACCCAACCATTCTCTTTTGGGTGAAATGTTTTGTTTGTGTTATATGCTGGTACTGTTTCAAACTTAATTCCTTGCACCATGTATTTTTGATTTGGTTCTACAGTAATAATTGCATTTTTATTTATTCCCTTTTTTAGCACTTTTGTTAATAACTCTTCAGGTATTACAATAACAGTATTTTCATTTATAACCTTGTCAATATCTTCTTCTGAATAGTGATCATAATGATCATGTGTTATAAAAATAATGTCTGCATCATTATAATTTCTGTCTATTTTAAATGGATCTATATAAATTGTTTTTTCTTTGTTTATTCTTATACTACTATGGTATAGCACTTCAATATTATTTAACATTTGTATTCCTCCCTGCTTTTTATTATATCATAAATTATAAAATGCACACAATAAAAGACGGAGTTTTTATTCTCCGCCTTAAATTTATTTACCTAACTTTTGAATAGCTTTTTCTGCAAAGCTGTTGTTTACTACTTTTCCGTAGTCAGCTTCTTTTTCAAGTTCTCCCGCTTCTTTCATAACCTTTTGAAGTAGCGCAAACGATTCTTGCTTTAATACTGGATTATCTCTCCAAGCATCAATATCTATATAACTTTGCAATGCTGCTTCTAACATAGTTAAATCAGTATCTGGAAAAAAGTCTACTATTGCTTCTGCTATTTCTTTAGCACTATGTGATTTTACCCATTGTTCTCCTTTGTATATTGCATTTGTAAATCCTTGAATTATATTAGGATTTTTTTCAATATAACTTTTCTTAGCAAAATATGCTGTATATGGAATTTCTCCTGATGCTTCTCCAACAGATGCAACAATATATCCTTTACCTGCTTTTTCTGTTGCTGAAGCAGTTGGTTCAAATAATGTTACATATTCAGCATTTCCACCTGCAAATGCTCCTGCCATTAAGTCGAATTTAATACTGTCATCTAATACTAAGTCTTTTTTAGGATCTAGACCATTTTGTTTAAGCACATATTCAAAAGTCATGTATGGTACTCCACCTTTTCTACCAGGAATAACAGTTTTTCCTTTTAAATCTTGCCAACTAAAATTATCTGTTTTTTCTTTGCTAACTAAAAATGATCCATCCTTTTGAGTCATTTGTGCAAATACTTGTGTATAATCTTCTTTTCCTTCATTATATACATATATTGAAGCTTCTGGTCCCGCAAAGCCTATGTCACTTTGGTTTGCCAAAACTGCGGTCATTACTTTATCAGCTCCTTGACCTGTTGTTAATTCTATCTCCAAACCTTCCTCTGCAAAATAACCTTTTGAAATTGCCACATATTGTGGAGCATAAAATACAGAACGTGTTACTTCATTTACACGAATTTTTTGTAACCCTGCTGTTTCTGTATTTTTATTAAGTAGTATATAAGTAGCTATTCCTGCTGCTACTATTATAATAACTAATACAATAATCAAATACTTTTTCAAGTTTTTTCATTCCTTTCTAATCTATTCATGTCAAAGGAGATTTCAAGTATTTTGGCATGTTATTTAACTTTTCTTGTTACTTATAATACTTTTCTCCTATAAGTAACATTTTTATCTGTTATTTTTAAGTTCTTTTAGACATTTTTTTCATAACAATTTTTTCTGAAAGTACTATTGCTTCATAAATAATTGCAGCAACTATTGCAAGAATAATTACTCCCGTCATTACTAAGTCTAGTTGAAATACCTGACCACCATATACAATTAGGTAACCTAAACCTGCTTTTGATACCAAGAATTCTCCTGTTATTACACCTACTAAAGATAGGCCTATATTTACCTTTAATGAGTTGAAAAATGTAGATATGTTTGCAGGTATTACTATTTTTGTTAATATTTGAAATTTACTTGCATTAAATGTTTGTGCCATTTTTATTAGTTCTTTGTCTGTATTTAAAAATCCATTTAGAATTTCTAATATAGTTACAATTAGTGAAATGGCAAGACCCATTGTTATAATTGCTCCCATTCCTGCACCTACCCAGATGATTATAACTGGTCCGCAAAGCTACTTTGGGCAAACTGTTTAATACAACTAAATATGGTTCTGATACCTTCGAAAAAAATGGAGACCACCATAGCAAAATTGCTATAAATACACCTAGTATAACTCCTGAAATAAACCCTATTAGTGTTTCTGTAAGTGTTACTCCTAAGTGTGTTAGCAGTCCATTAGCTGATAAATTTAAAAAGGTATTTAATATTCTTGAAGGTTGACTTGTAATAAAACTATCTATTATTCCTTTATTAGCAAGTAATTCCCACCCTATTATAAATATAATTAGGATAAGTAATTGAGTTAAAATAACAGATATTTTGTTTTTTCTTATTTTTCTTAGATATTTTTTTCTGTCCTCAGACATATTTTTATCATACATGCACATCAAGCTCCTTCCATATAGCATCAAAGTACTTACTAAATTTAGGGCTTTCACGGCAGTTGATTGGATTTCTGTTTTCCATTTCAAAATCAATAGTATGAATGGTTTTTACTGTTGCTGGTCTTTTGGTTAACACTACTATTCTATCACTCATACTAATTGCCTCTGATATATCATGTGTCACTATAATAGCTGTAATATTTTCATTTTTTAATATTTGAAAAATATCATTTGTAACCATAATTCTAGTTTGATAGTCTAACGCTGAAAATGCTTCGTCTAGTAATAAAATCTTAGGCTTAATAGCTAAAGTTCTTATCAGCGCTGCTCTTTGCCTCATTCCTCCAGATAACTGATTTGGGTATTTGTCTTTAAATTCATATAACCCATATTTTTTTAGTAATTCTATTACATAAGCTTCATTTTCTTTTGTCTTTTTTCTTCTTATTTCTAAGCCAAATGTAATATTATCATAAATATTTCTCCACTCTAAAAGACTATCCTTTTGTAGCATATAGCCAAGCCCACCATCAATTTGTATATCACCAGAAGTTTTAGGTTCCAGACCTGATATTATTGAAAGTAATGTAGATTTACCACACCCACTTGGTCCAATTATGCTAACAAATTCTCCCTCATTTACACTAAATGAAATATTAGACAAAGCTTCTACTTCACCATTTTTCGCTTGGTACTTTTTGCTTACATTCTTTAGTTTCAATATTTCCTTCATAAGTACCTCCTAATTCAAATTTATCATAATACATCTTATGAAGGTATACATAATTTAGTGAATTAAATTCTAAATATTTGACCGTGGATATATTAGGTTTGCGTTTTGTATACGGTTTAGTCTTACTATATTTGCTATAGTTGTGTTGTATCTTCTTGCAATTGACCATAATGTATCTCCTCTTCTCACTGTGTATAACTTATGTCCACAGTCGTGTTTACAGTTACTATTTACAACTAGCTTTTGGCCGTGGATAAATTAAATTTACATTTTGTATGTTGTTTTCTTGTGCAATTTTGCTAACTGTTGTATTAAACATTTGGGCTATTTCAGATAATGTATCTCCACTTTTAACGGTATAAATTGTTGTGTTACTTGTATTTTCTCCTTTAACAGGAACTATTAAATAATTTCCTGCATATATCAAGTTTGGATTCTGAATATTGTTTAACCTTACAAGCTCCGCAACTGTTGTGTTGTATTTTATAGCTAGCTGAGATAATGTGTCTCCCCATTTTATTTTTATTTTTTTAGTTGTTGTTTTGTCATCTTCCTCGTCTGGTTTTGGTTTTTCTGTATCTGGAATTTGAGTACCTTCTGACATAAAAATTTCCTTTGTAAACTTATCTCTATCAACATGATTTGAAATCCCAGCTACTCTACCCACGTCTGTATATTGCCAACCTGCCCAACTTTTCCATGTTCCACTATTTTCTGGTTTGTTTACCTCGTATTGCGCAATCCACAAGGGATAATTTGTTACTTCTCCTTCCCAAATACGACTTGCTGTATAGGCATTACTGTATAGTACAACTTCTTTTTTTGTCAGTTCTTCTAGCTTTTTCATAAAAGCCAAGCCTATTGTATTTATCTCTTTTTTATTCAAATTCCCAAAGCTTTCAAAATCCATTGCAAGTCTACAATCTGCTACTTTTCCTGATATTACTGAAGCAAAAAACTGTGCTTCTTTTTCTGCTTGATTTACACTTCTTGCTGTTACATAATGGTAAAATCCAATTTTTAATCCTGCATCTCTTGCTCTTTTATAGTTTTGTTCAAATTTTGAATCTATGTAATTTGTACCTTCACTCGAACGTATATAAACAACTTGTATCCCATCCTTTTTTACCTTTCCAAAATCAATATTTCCTTGATATCCACTCACATCAATTCCGTTATATATTTCGTCACTTGATGGTCCAAATGCCATCACTTTTGTTGGCATTGTGTATATTGTTGCAACTGTTAGCATTATTACAATAGATAATAATTTCAATATTTTTTTCATATTATTCACCTCATATCACTTCATATTGCAGTAACTTTATTTTGTTTGAAATATATTTTTCGTTATTATCTATTGGTTTGCTTAAATCTGTACTTAGATATTTTTTATTATCATCTGCAAATACTGTTACTACAGGTCCTTTTATATTTTTTTGAAGTAATACACTTCCTAAAAAGTTTGCACCTGATGAAATTCCTACTCCTATTCCTAACTCTGATGCTAACTTTCTTGACATATTTATACTGTCTTCATCATTTACTAAAATTACTTTGTCTATTTCGTTTTTATCTAATAAGGCTGGAATAAAGTCATCTCCTATTCCTTCTATCTTGTGTTGTTTAATTATTCTGTTTTTAGAAATCAACGGCATACATTCTGGTTCAATTGCAGTTACAGTTATTTCTGGATATCTTCTCCTTAACTTTCTTCCTATTCCCATCAAAGTTCCACCTGTGCCAACTCCTGAAGCAAAACCTACGATGTCTTCTGGAACCTGATTTAAAATTTCCTGACCTGTTGTCTCATACTGTGCTAAAACATTGTCCATATTAGCAAATTGGTTTGCTAGAAATCCATTTATTTTTTTAGCTAAACTCCTTGACTCCTGAATACATTTTCTAAAACCTCCCTGTTGTTTAGAAAATGTCATGACTTTAGCGCCATAGCTTTGCATAATTTGCACTCGTTCTTTACTGGCCCAATCTGGCATAAAAATATATACTGGATGATGATAATATTTGCCTAATGCAGACAAAGAAATTCCAGTATTTCCACTTGTCGCCTCTATTATTGGCATACCATCTTTTAATTCTCCTCTTTCTTTTGCTTTTGTTATTATGTAGTATGCTGCTCTATCTTTTATACTTCCTGTTAAATTATAGCTTTCTAGTTTTGTGTATATATAATTTGTTTTGCCTTCGTACTCATATTTTATTTTTATTAAAGGTGTATTTCCAATTGTTTTAATCATATCCATCACTCCTCACTTTATGTTTTATATATTTTATACAGTTTGTGGTGGAATGGTTAATGGAAAATTATTTAATTTGTTTAATATGATGCAAGTAAAATCTATTTTTTCTTTTGTAAATTTCTATTACATCTATCCTTATATATTGGTCTTCTAACTTATGTGAATATATATAATATCTTGTTGCATTCCAGATATGCTTTTGTTTTCTTTCGTCCACTGCTTCACATGGCATTCCATAGTGAAGGTTTTGCCTTGTTTTTACTTCAATAAATACATATTCATTCTTGTCTTTTGCAATAATGTCTATTTCTCCTTGTTTACATTCAAAGTTTCTGTCTATAATTTCATAACCTAGCTTTTTTAAATAATTTGTTGCAAAATCTTCTCCCTCTTTTCCTAATTTTTGCCTTTGATTTATCATAATATCATTCCTTTTTTATATATTTATTTCCTGCTACACATTTTATATATCCATCTAATTCGAGCATAAATAATATTTGCATTATTTCAGATATTTTTTTACCTGTCATTTTGCATATTTCATTTGCTGAAATCGGTTGCGTGTTTATTAAGTTATATATTTCTTCATATTCTTTTGGTATTGTAATTTTCGGTTGTAAATCATAATATTGCAATATGTCGTCTGGTTCCATTACTAAGTTTGCACCATTTTGTATTAGCCAATTTGTACTATACCCTGCTGACTCATCTAATCTATTTGGTATACAAAATACCTCTTTTCCCTGAAGTCTTGCATGTTTTGCTGTAATTGTACTTCCACCTCTATATGGCGCTTCAACTACTAATACGCCTAGAGCTAGCCCACTTATTATACGATTTCTTTTCGGAAAATTTGCCATATCTTTTTCCTCATCTGGATGATATTCAGATACAACACATCCACCATTTTCTATTATTTTGTGGAATAGCCACTCATTTTCCTCAGGATATATGTTCTTAAATCCACTTCCTATTACTGCTATTGTTTTGCCTAATTCTTCCATGGAATTTATATGTGCTATAGTATCTATTCCAATTGCTAATCCACTTACAATACACATTCCTTTTTGTGATAATTCTTTTGCAAATTTTGCCGAATATTTTTTGCCATATTCTGTGCATTTTCTTGTTCCTACTATTGCTATTGAGTTTGAGTTTAATAACTTGTAATTACCTTCTACATAAAGTTTTGATGGTGGATTCTGGATGTTTAGCAAACGTTTTGGATAAAATTTATTTGTTTTAGATAAAATTTTCATGCTTCTTTCCTCTAATTCTTCCAATACTTTTTGTCTAGGCTTCTATATTGTATTGCTTCTGCAATGTGTGTTTTTTGAATGTTTTCACAATTATCTAAATCCGCAATTGTTCTTGCTACTTTTAGAATTCTGCCATAGGCTCTGGCACTTAGTCCCATTTTTTCAAATGCTGTTTGTAATATTTTCTTTCCTTCATTGTCTAATTTGCAATATTTTGAAATTAGTTTTGGCGTTAGACTAGAGTTTGAATAAATATTTTCTTGTTTATATCTCTCTATTTGAATTTTTCTTGCACTGTTTACTCTTTTCTTTATTGTTTCTGAACTTTCTGGCGTTTCATCATTGCCTAATTTCTCATATTTTACGGGGCTTACTTCTATTTGTATGTCAATTCTGTCTAATAATGGTCCACTAATTTTTCCCATATATTTTGATATTGCTTGTGGTGTACATGTACATTCTTTGTCTACTGAACCATAAAATCCGCATGGACATGGATTCATTGATGATACAAACATAAACTCACATGGATATGTAAAACTTCCATTTACTCGGCTTATTGTTACAATTCCATCTTCTAACGGTCCTCTTAACACTTCTAATGAGTGTTGATTGAACTCTGGTAATTCATCTAAAAATAGCACTCCATAATGAGCTAAGCTTATTTCTCCAGGTTTTGGTATTCTACCTCCTCCAACTAAAGACACTCCAGATATTGTATGATGTGGTGAACGAAATGGTCTTGTTGTAATTATTGGTGTATCTTGTTTTAAAGTTCCTGCTATACTATGAATTTTTGTGATTTCTAGTGCCTCTTCAAAAGTTAAATCTGGTAATATTGATGGTATTCTTCTTGCTATCATCGTCTTGCCGTGATCCTGGTGAACCGAATTAAAAGGCAATTATGTCCGTCCAGCAGCTGCTATTTCAACTGCTCTTTTTACACTTTCTTGTCCTTTTACATCTGCAAAATCTAATATTTTTTCTTTACCCAATTTCAAACAGTCTTCCCATTTTGTTGATAAGCTTTCTATTTTTATATTTCCATTTAAATACTTAACTACTTCATTCAAGTCACTTGCACCAAATATTTCCATTCCAGCAATTATAGAGGCTTCTTTTTCATTTTGCTTTGGTAAAATTATTTTCTTTATTCCTTGTTTTTTAGCTTCAATACATATTGGTAACGCTCCATTTATTGGATTTAAACTACCATTTAATGATAATTCTCCTATCATTAAAATATCGTCATTCTGGTTTTGTGTTATAACTTCTAAACTTTTTAAAATTCCCACGGCAATTGGTAAGTCAAATATTGATCCTTCTTTTTTTATATTTGCCGGTGCTAAATTTACAACTATTTTTCTACTAAACAATTCATAACCTGAATTTTTTATTGCTGTTCTTACTCTTTCTTTTGATTCTTTTACACTAACATCTGGAAGTCCAACAACATCCCATGAAGGCATACCACTTGAAATATCAACTTGCACGTCAATTAAAAAGCCTTCTAGTCCGTGCAAGGCCATACTTTTTGTAATTGATAACATTTTTTTGAAATCTCCTTTAGAATAAAAATTTTTGAATTAATTATTATTTGAATTTAATATGCTGAAATTATATTGTAAATTTCCATTTTTTTCAAGTGTTTTTGCTATTTTCTTTAATTTTTTGAAGTTTTTTAGTCTGTTCGACAAGTTTCTATTTTTTTTGACACGCACTCTATGTTATACTTATGTTAACTAGAACGTTTTAGCTTTTATTTTAAGTTATATTCTTTATAACTTACCTTTATATTTTTTTCATAAAAATAGCAATGATTTTACTTTTTTCTATCATTGCTATTTTTCTTGTTTATAATATAAACAGTTTTGCCACATTCATGCAACAGCTTTGTAATATCAAAATAAAATAAGTTTAATTTTATTTAGCCTATTGGCTATGTAATTATTATACCATATTTATCCAATTTTTTCAATGTTTGTTTACATAAATTGACATATCTATATTTATATGTTATTATTATTTATAGCAATTTTTTGCAAATAATAATTTAAGGAGGACATGTTATGAAAATCCGCGTGAACTACAATCTTCAGATTGAGGTCGACCAGAGAAAATGTGATTGCAGGCGCGAACCCGCTCATTGCCATGTCACCCGGAATGGCATTCGTGTAGCCCAAGTTTGGTTGAACCCTGTTCGTATTGAGTCTGGTCATTCTCTTGACCGGAACGAAATTCAGCAGGTGCTGGATGGTGTTTACAGCAACAGCTATGCCCTGTTGAACGAATACGAATATAATCGGGAACACGGTGCCGATTATTAAAAAGATGCCCCTGAGATTTCAGGGGCCTTTTTATTATAAAAAAATCTTTAAAACTTTTAGTTAAATTCCATTTATAGTAAGTATTTTTTCTAATGCATCTTCATACTCTTCCCTGCCAAAATCAACTGTTGGAATAATCTCATTATTGTTAAACATTTTTATAAATTCATCTATGTTAACCCATTTAGCTTCTGTTGCCTCACCATCCGGAAATGTCAAGTCTTCTATATTGATATCTTTTCTAAATAACCACAAATCTTTGAAATCTTGAGGTACTTTTTCTCTTTTTACTTCTTTTAAAAATATAGCCTCTTCTGGCTTAAAAGTAACTCCAAGCTCTTCTTTTAATTCTCTTAATATTCCTTCTTTGCTAGTTTCACCTGCTAATATTGAGCCACCATTACACTCCCACATTCCACCAAACTTTTTATTCATTGCTCTTTTACTAATTAAAATCTCATCTTTAGAATTTAGTATAATTCCTGTTACAACTATGTGATATTCACCTTTTTGCAATATAGTTACATCTCTTATTGCTGTCTTTCCGGTTTTATTTTTATTCTCATCATATATGTCCCATAATTCAGGCATAATCTATTTCTCCTTTTAATCAATATTTATTTTGTGTACTGGAAATTTGCTTTCTTTTAATACTTCTTTTAGTACATCTGGTCTCAATGGATATTCATTTATTTTATCTAAATCAATCCACTCATATTGTAAATAATCTTTTCCCTCTATATTTTGTAATGTACTTTCTAATTTTTTATCTTCCTCTTTTACAAATTCTGCTTTGTATATGAACATTATTTCATGATATTTTGCACCTTTCATTTCAAAAAAGTTTTCTACTGTTGATACATATCCTGTTATTTCAATTTCTTTTCCTAGTTCTTCTTGTACTTCTCTTTTTATTGTGTGCTCTGAATTTTCACCGATTTCAACTCTTCCGCCAATCATTGCATAATGATTTGAGTTTACATTTCTGTGTAATAAGATTTTGTTATTGTGTATTATAACTACACCTGCTCTTACATTTAATTTGTAACCACCAACATCAATTGTAATATCCATCAATTTCCTCTCCTTTAATATTTTTACATTATATCATATAAAGTAAAAGCCTCATATATTTAATATGAGGTTTTTTTTGATTATTCTATTGGAATATATTTTTTCTCAGGCAAATCTTTCTTTTCTTCTTTTTTAGGAATTTCTATTGTAAGTGTTCCGTTTTTGAATTTAGCTTTAATTTCATTCTCTGTTACGTTTTCTCCAACATAAAAGCTTCTTGAACACTCTCCTGAATATCTTTCTTTACGTACAAATTTACCTTTTTCTTCATCCTTTTCTTCTTTATTAACTGTTGCATGTACTGTTAAATATCCGTCTTGAATATTTAATTTAATACCTTCTTTTTCATAACCTGGCAAATCAATGTCTATAATATATTCATCCTTTTTCTCCTTGATGTCTGTCTTCATTAATTTGCTTTCTCCCTCGTTGAAAAATACATCTCCGAACATGTCGTCTAATAGATCAAAGTCACGTCTTCTTGGTATCATCATCATAAAAATCAACTCCTTAAAATTATATTTATGTGTTGACACTTGATGAGAGTGGCACATATGTACTTTTTGATAAATCTTCTTTATCAATTTCGATTATATTATATATCTATTTTTAGCAATGTCAATAGCAGAGTGCTAAAATTCACAAAAGTTTCACATTACTTTTTGTTAATCATATCCCAAAATATTAAATCTTGAATGTCATCATCATTTGCCTCATTGCTCGTTTTTTCAACATTTTTATAACTATCTTTATTTAAAGCAATAGCTACAATTATTACTATTGTAATAACTGGAAAAATAAACATTATTGGAAGCCCATTAAATCCTGCAAATATACAAAATATTAGAAATATTACATACAATATTATCCCCATAGTTTTCTCCTTTATTCATATTATATCATTATTTTATTATTATATTGTAAAATTTATTTAAATTTCTTAAAATACTTAGTAAAAATAAAAACCGTATACAAAAAAATATATATGGCCAAATAAGTTTTCAAACAGTGCCTATAAGAAATATATTTAGATCTAATTTTATTTTCAGTTTCATGGTAAGATTTGAATTTATGACCTTCGGGTTATGAGCGACGGTTGACGGCTTTTTGTGCCTTTGTGAAAATTAGAGTTTTTGTTGGTATTTCAGTAAATCTATTGATTTTGGTTTCTAGAACATTTGTGCATTTTTAGGGCATTTTTTGAGGGTTTATTACCCAATTTTTTCCCAACTCATAATGTACGTCTGTTCGTATTCAAAATTAGTATTTGCTGAGTTTTTGAAAAGCAATTTTTTGCTATTAAAATTTTAATTTTTATGGAGGTTTTAGATATGAATAATTTTAGAGAAGTTAATGATGATATTTTGAAGGAATGGTTAATGTTTAGAGAGGATGATTTAGCATCACTAACGTGTGATGAAGATAGAAAACATTTTGTTTATTTTGATGAAATTAGTGAAAATATTTTAAGAAATGTTCCTAAGGAGAATAAAAAGTATGTGCAGAAGCAATTAAATAAACTTGATGAAAATTTTATGGATTATATTTTTTACTGGAATGAGAAGTATTATAGAAATGGATTCGTGGACGGAGTACAGCTAATTGGTGGATGTTTTGAAAAGAATTAATATATGATTAGTTGTAAAATTAAAGTGTGAAAAATAACTCTAAGAAATTTTTCACACTTTTTAATATTAATAGAAATTATTTATTAATTCTATCTCTTTCTTACATTTGTATGTCTTTAATAAATTAATTAACCTATCTCTATCATAAAAACAATCTAGTTTTTTTGACTTACATTTTCCTTTATTTAATTCTTTTAATTTTTCTAAAGCATCATTAGAAAATTTAGATGTAGTAATATAACAAAATCTACAAGTTCTATCTGGTACACTTCCATATTTTTCAGTAAAATATTTATATGAACCTTTATAAGTCCAATTTACAGTATATTTTTGGCTTGTATTTCCTAATTCAATTTCTTTTTCTTTACTATATGCTTTCAGCTCAATAAATATATTTTCATCTTTAGTTTCAATTCTATAGTCTATCTCTCTTTTATTTATTTTAATAGAATGTTCAAATGTTGTACCATTTTCATTGTATATTTTTCTAAACACCTCTCCCATCATGTATTCAAATAATAATCCTTTTATATTGCCATAATTACCATTTTCTCCAATCTGCTTATGTATTTCTTCGAATTTGTTCACATCAAATTTTCCATCTTCTATGAAACTTATATAATTAGACATTATTGCTTCATAATTATTTCCCAGGATTTTCTTTATATCTATGCACATATAATTATTTTCTCTTATTGTTTTTTTTGCAGAATTTGATATATTACTAGCAAATATTATAGGTAATATTTTTCTATTAGTTCTTTTGTTTTTTGTACTATTTATAAAAATATCTATTCTATTTTTAAAGCCTTCTACATCTAGCCAATCGTAAACAGACTTTGTAGAAATATCTATTACACCAATAGTTTTTTTTGTTGTTCCATTAATACCTACTGTTTTTGTAAAAAAGAATGCATCCCAAATCAGTTTTCCATTTTCTACTCCTTCATATCTATTCCCTTCACCTTTAAATGTAACTATATCATTAGAATCTATAATATTAATATCCTTTAACCAACTAATTAAGTTCCATAACACACGATTTTCTATTTTTAACTGTACATATTTTTGCTCTAAATTAATATTATTATCTTGTCCAATTATAAAAGTTACTCCATTATATATTTGAATTTTCGCTATTTTAAAATAATTTAATTCTTTAATAATTGTATCTATTACAAAATTATTTCCTAAATTTGCAATAACACAGCCAGATACTCTAGCTAGTTCATTATATGTAATTACTTTTTCTCTTTTTATTAAACATATAGCTCTAAAAAGTTGCTTTTTCTCAGTTCTAATTAAATTACTCAAATTATTATAATTTACTTGTTTATCATTGGATGCATACGCATAATTATTATTAGCAAATTTAATCGGAGCACTTGACTTTATTAAACCTTTCTTAACCATATTACTAATTATCTTTCTTGCATAATTATTATTTATATCGTTATACTCTTTTAAGATATAGTTAATTAACTCTGAACTCAACACAAATGATTTCTTTTTCTCTAAATATTGTTTTATACAATTTTCTTTTTCATTCAACACATTCACACTCCCCATATATAAAAATATTTATAAAGATAACATGTATTCTGTTTTTAAATTTTTAATTATTGTTTTCATATATAAAACGGCAGTAAAATTATTTTACTGCCTGGATCCTAAATATACATATTTTTTTTCATAAATTCAATGGTATATTTGGGTAAAGCACTATTTGTAAGTAGTTCTTCATTATCAATTAGATAACTTCTTATCCTATCTTTTATTTTTTCAGAAATTTCTCTAGGATTTATAATATAAGATTTTTTATTATCTCTACCATTATAATTTAACAATACAAACCTATTAAAAGAAAAACCATTTCTTAGAAACAAATCTATAATAATTGAAAATTTAGTTCCACATTTTTCTTTCATTTCCTCATATATATCATCCTCTAGAAAATACAAATCTTCAGTGCTTGTAATTAAAACTATATATTCATCAACATCTTCTTCAAATTTAAATATCTTATATTCTTTCATAAGCACCTCCTCAAACAAATTAGAAAATAATATTGTAGGAATCTTTTATTGTAGTTAATATTTGATCTGCTAAAGATTCCGCTTCTTTTTTATTTGTAATAATCCTTGTTAAAGATGGATCTATAGTTGCATGAAGATACACATTTCTCTTATTACTATATAAACTATATAATTCATTTAACTTTTGTTTTTCATTTTCCTCAATATCATTTCTCAAATCTATTATACTAGGATTTCCTTCCCTTCTATAAAACATTGAAAAAGTGTCTCTTTTAGTTAATCTAAAATTATATTTTTCTTTTAAAATCTTCTTTAAGTACCCTTCTAAGCCCTTAAATACTCCTGCCAATAATCCAGTGTAATCTTCACAGTAGCATTCTTGATTTATTAGACTAATTGAACCAGAAATTGATTTTAGCAAAGCTTCATCCAAATAATTATATGACTTTTCTAATTTATTTTTCATTTCATCTCTTACTGCTGATGAAGGTTTATTAATTCCTATAAAGTTATTATTGAATTCGATGAATTTATCTAAATCAAGCGTTATAAGATCTGTTAAAAATGTTATTATAATACTATATGTCTCGTATGGTCTAGCTTGAATCATAGCTTTATTTTTAGTTGCATAAAAATGTATAATAACTTCATCTCGGTTGTATCCCTCAAATCTAACCATATTTCCTTCTTCTATATATTTTATTATTCCATACCAATTTTCATCTATATAGCTCTTTAATTTTTGTATTATTTCTTCACTACAATCGAAAGAGAACTGTTTTACTGCTACTTCTTTTGAAAATCCTTTGCTCATAATATATTCTAAAAGAATTTTTGCTTCATCTATATTAGTTCCTACTGGTATAATATTTACACTTTTATTCTTTATAAATATATCTAATCTACATTCTTTGCCATTCATATAAAATTTACATATTTTCTTTTTTTCACTTCCTAGATATGATCTAAATACAAATTTATTATCTGTACTATTATAATTTTTAATAATTTTTTCAATATCATTAGGATTTATAATTACTTCTGCCATTATATTACCCCCTTATTAATATATTTTTTGCTCTTTTATTACCATTTATATTCTCAATAATATATTCTACTCTCATTCCATTTTTTATATTTTTTTTATTGCAAATATCTCTAATATTAAAATATATGTCTTCTTCTCCATTTGATTGCTTTATAAATCCAGAACATCCATGCTTTAATATTGTTTTAATTTCTCCAAAACACCTTTTTTCTTTTTGGTAAATATAATTCTCAGCAATTCTTTTTAGTTTATTTACATTTACCTTTATTTCAGGATCAATTTCATAATTCGAAGCAGCATATCTTAATTCTTCCGGTATATTCCAATATTTTCTATTTCTATAATAAATACTTGCATGAAAAAATATTTTAGCATTCTCATAATCAGATTGCGCTTCCCATAATAAGCCAATATCTTGAAAAAGATTTATCATTTTTTCATATTCATATTTACAAGCAACAGCTTTACATCCATATAATAGGGCGTCTTCTATTTTTCCATTTCTATAACATATTTGTGACAATTTATGGTACATAAACCAAAAATCTTCTTTATAAGCTAATTTTTTATAATTTTCAAAATCTTCTTGTGTTGCACTGGGAATTATACACTTACAATAATACATTCTCGCTCTCAACCATATTTGATTTTTATAATGAAATTTTTTTATTTCAGTAAATGCTTTTTCACATATATCTATGCATTTGTCATATTTTTTTATTTTTTCATAACATTTAGCCATGTTTTGATAATATATTTCTTTTATGGAAGCCAATTCTCTTTCTTTTCCCTTATCATCATTGAAAACAAATACTTTTTCAGACAAAATATCTGGGTTCAGTTTTGATAACCAACTTATAATTTCTTTGTAATTTGTACTTGACCTCTCATTATATATTTTTATAACTTTTTTTATTGTTAATACGTAAGGATTTATACAATAATCATCAAATGGTAGCTGTTCTGTATTGTTAACAATATAATTTGCTCTTTTTAAAAATTCTTCAAATTTTTCTTTTTGTTCTTCTTCTTCAATCTCTATATCCTTTTCTGTATAATTTCTAATATATTCATCATATAAACACCAACATAGAATATTTTTTAAGAATTTATGATTAATCTTTTTTGTTTTTATATATTCTCTACAAATTATTATAAATTCTTTTGATTTTCCTCCTTTTCTCAATGCCCATCCATATTTTGCAAGCATATTTTGATTTCTAAACCCATCATCTATGCATAATTTTTTATATATTTCTATTGCTAGAGGAAAATTCTTTTCTTCTATAGCATTCTTAGCTTCTTCTTCACTATATTTTATTAATTTGTCCATTCAACTCCCCCTGTTTAATATATCATGCTCTTCATGCAAAATATGTCGAATTCTGTAACTTTTTATAGAAAAAGCAAAATAATTAATTTTTATTTAATACATTAACTATTTTGCTTTCTTTAGTTATTTTAGAATTAATTTACTTTCACTTCCATCGTCTTTTATTTCAACAACTTTATTAAAATCTTTGGCACCTATATGTAAATAATAACTTCCACCATCAATATAACACGATTCGCATTTGCAAGATACTAAATCATGCACAGTTTTTGATTCAATTATATCTTCACAAATCAAACATTTAATTTTCATATTTAGATTTTTCCTTCTCTACATTATTAATTTAGAACTTTTTGCTTCCAATTTTCAATATATTTTTCCATACTCTTATCCCATTCTTCATATGTTTCACATTTAATTGCACCCTGGTGTATATAATTTAATAACTTGTTCAACTCATCAATTGTCAATTCATTACTATATGTATGCCTCAGTACCTTCATATATTGTTCAATTGTTAGTGGAATAACTGGTACTGGTGCTCCCATCCAACTTTGTTTGTTTAAAATAAAAAATTGCCACATTGTCCTAACGTTTATTTTACTTGATATAAATAATCCTGTTACATCCATATTTTCATGTTTTTTTATTATATTTAGTACATGATCTATTACTGATGAAGCCTCATGTTCCCACTGTAAAACTCCAGTCATTAGGGATACTTCTGGTACAATAATATATTTATCATTATATAATTCCATATCTGGTGTATTTCCTGTCCCTGGAGCAAAATTTCTTGGTGATAAATCTTCTTCTATTGTAAAGTTTCGTTTTACCTCTTTTTTTCCATCAATAGCTACTAATGATTTCCATGTATTACATTCAAGCCATAGTGCAGCCATATCTTCATCGCCATTTGAAATATCCTCAAATTTTTCAATTATCTCATCCCTAGCACTTTTGGTTTTAGAAGTATATTCAATAAATATTTTTTCATTTAGACTTGTAATTTGATCTACTAATTCATTTTCTAGGATTTTAAGTTTAGTGTCTTTATTTTGTTTATTGAGTTCTTCATAATACACGGTACCATCATATTTTAAGCCAAGTTTATATTTGCTGTTATACTCATCAGTTTTCTTCTCTAGTAATAACAATTTATCAATAATTAAATCTTTACGATTTTTCTCATTTTCCCATGGAAGTTGAATATTATCATAGTCTCCAAACCATTCCATATATTCATCAAAACTTTCAGGTTCAATATAGCTATAATCATAAAATTCATTTAGCATTTCAATTTTTTTCTTTGCATACTCTGCTATTCTGACCTTAGTATAATTTCCTCTCCCTGAAATACTAAACAATCCTGTATATCTTAATGCTCTGTTGATTGCATCGCACATTGTAAAATAAGTTCCTTCTGGCTTACCTTCTAAAGAAAAATACTTTTCGGCTATTTCTTTGTATAATTCATTGCATTTATTACTGTCCCTTTTATTTTCTAATGCTAAATATTTTCTTCTAAATTCCTTTACAGCATCTAATAACTTATCATAATCTTTCATATCATTACAAAGTAAAGCTAAACTCAATTCAAATCTATTTATATATTCTAATTCAGAAATAAGATTTATTATCAGTTTTAATGGAAAAACCGGATTTTCTTTAGAGCAATTTTTTCCATATCCTGTACTAAGTGAAGGGAAATGCATTTTTAATAATAGTTTTAGAAATACCTCACTATCAAAGTTTCCTTTTGCAATCATTTTTCCAGATTTAGTAACTCTAACTTTACCTTCAGTATCAATAAATCCCAATCCAAAAAACTTATAAGTTGCTAAATCATTTCTTGCATTGCTTTCACTATCAGCTTCACCATCAAAGTCCCCACTTAAATATTCATCATATGATAAATCTTTTATAGGAGATTCTATAGCATCTATTTGTGTATTATAATAATATTGTCTTCTAATTGGATGAATCGGTTTCATATTTCTGCTTAACTTTTTTAAAGAATAATCCCAATCTTCCCCTTCCAATTCTTCAAATGATTTAAACCATTGTATAGTCTTTATAACGCTTCTTGGTTTTGTTCTCCAACCCCATGACATGTTTTTTCCTCCTAATAATTTGTTATCAATAAATGCTCTACATCTTTATCATTTCTGTTTTGAAAACTTACAAGATATTTTTTATCAAATGTCTTTATATTAAATTCTTTTGTATTGTATAGATTATAAATAAAATCTGTATTTTTAATGATTAACATTATATTAGCTTTTGTATTTTTCAAATATTCACATAGTCTTATTTGATCATTCTTTGCAAATTCATTTTTTGCATATGTTGAAAATTCCGTATCATATGGTGGATCTAAAAATATAAAATCTCTCTCTTTAGGTTTAATTTCTTCAAGGAATTTCTCAAAATCTTCACAATAAATTTGAGTATTCTTCATATATTCTTTAATTTGTTTACTTCCTATATAATCAATCTTCTTAATAAATTCTTTTCTATTATAGCTTATCCCACCATAAGGCACATTAAATTTACCATTCTTATTATATCTAAACATAGATGCATAGCAAAACTCTCTTATGAAATAAAATATTGCTGTATAAAATGATGTATCAATATTTAAATTTTCAGCTTCATTATACAAATGTCTAAAGTGCATATAAAATGCACTTTTAAACGCACATTCTATATTGTCAAGAGTGTCTTTTTTATTCATTTTGTTCCTTTGATTTTCTATTTTATACATTCTGTTCATTTTAGATATTAAATTTTTTACAATCTCATTTATGAAGTTATCTATTTCAATATTAAATTCTGCAGATAATATTCCATTAAATTCTTCAGCATGTCTTATTACAAATGCATATATTTTATCATTAAATTGCAACTTAATATTTTTTATATTTTCATTGTCATTTAGTTGTTTGCAATACTCTCTGTATATCTTTAGTAATTCATCGGCATTATTTTCAACAACACCTTCCAATAATACCCAATTCTTATAAATAGCTTTTAACTTTGCAAAAAATTCTTTATCTTGATTTTTTATGCATTTATATAAATTTATTAATTCCTCCGATTTATCATTAATAATTGAATTTTCAATATTTAAGTCAAAATAAACCGCTCCGTCCCCCTACAAAAGGCTCTATATATCTATCTATTTCACTTGGTAAATTCTCTTTTATGTATGGTAATTCTTTCTCTTTTCCACCAGCCCATTTTATTATTGGATTCATAAAAATACTCTCCTTTATTCCAATTACTTATTTTATATCACAAAATACTTTTTTTAACAACAAATTATCAATTATTTCGTAATTTATTTTTGTTTGCTATATGTTATCGAGCATTTGTTTCTTTCGCAATATTTTTTATAATTTTTTTATTTTTTATATTTCATTCAATTTAAATCGTTTTAATTCTGGTATAGCACCATATCTACCAGTTAAATAATCTTTATTAAAAGTCGCATCATTTCTGATTTTAACATTATCAATTTTATAATCTGACAAAGAATATATTTCCGACACACCATCATCATCTTTTTCAGTAAACCATATCTCATCTCTTCGAAACGTTTCTTTATTTAAGTTTGTTATGTCATGTGTTGTATATATTAATTGTGCATTACTTATATTGATTTCTTTATTATGAAATAAATTAATAATGTATCTTGTTAACAAAGGATGTAATTTCGTGTCTAAATCATCAATAAATAATGTCATTCCGTTTTTTAGTGCATATATCAAGTAATCAAACAAATAAATCATTTTTCTTGTACCATTTGATTCTAGTTCTAATGGTAATGATTTTATTTTATTATTTGCTACTCTATGAAGTAGTTCTACTTTAACTATTCCTTTACTTTTCGATGAATCATTCGTAGATGCTGGTATAGTTCTAATTTTTTCTATACCTAAATCTAGTGCTGAAATAAAACTTTGTAACTCAGATTTATAATTTGAATCACTTAATATTTTTGTTGAAATTGTATTATCTATAAAGTTCTCAATTTTTATATTTTCTAAATCCAAATAATCTGTATTAATAAACCATTGATATACATTGTTAAAATCACTATTTTTTTTATCTATTTTGCTATATATACTTAAAAACAATGTTTTATCATCTAAATTATCATATTTATTATTTTTATTGTTAGATTTCACTAAGACACTATTTTCTTTTCTTTCAAATATAGTATAAAATTTATTAATCTTTTTTTCATACATCCATTCTGATTTAATTTTATCATTTAAACTTTCAAATCCATATTTATATATTTTGCCATCTTTAGATAGTATTTCGACTTCTAAGCTAATGGGATCCTTATTCATCATAAAGCTATATATATTTTCTTCTTTTATTTGAGAGTATTCCATAGAATCATTATTTATTAATACCATATTTTTCATATATCCAAATGCTTGTAGTACATTAGTTTTCCCACTAGCATTTGCACCATAAATTGCTGATACTTTTAAATATTCACCATTTTCCGTTTTAGCTATATTATACTCATGTTCTTTTAGTGATGTTGCTTCCATATCCAAGCAATTTTCATTTTTAAAAGATTTGAAATTTTTAAAACTAAATCTTATTAACATTTTTAAATCCTCCTTTACTTTATATATTATATGCTAAAATCAAAAAATATCAATATTTTTGAGATTTTTTCTCAAATCATATTGATATTTTAAATTTTTATGATTGCTAATGTTTTGTTACGTTCCAAAGTTTTTTTCAAGATTTTGAAAAAACTTTTTAATTTTAGGAATTTTTTTCATTTTTTTGAAACTTTCATTTTATTCATAACATAATTAAAAATAGAGCCACACCCATATAAAGCATAACTCCGCAAAAATATTAAAACTTCGGTTCTATAATAAATAATGAAATTTTATAATCATAATTAGATTCTCCCCCAAAATCCATACACCATTCTAAAATTAATATTATAATATTTTATAAATAACTTATTCGCACACAAAAATATTCTTGAAAAAATATCAAAGTTACAATTCACACTATATTTGCTGCCCTGTTAAACGCAAATATCTTTTAGTTGCCTCTTCATCCTGTGCTAACTTTGCCATTGCTAAAACATAATTAATATTTGTTTTTGAATCTATAGGAATTTTAGCTTCAATATTCTTTTTTAGTAAAAGAGTTAATGGCTCTCCTATTACTCGCTTATAATTAAATCCTATAAGTTGCATAATTGTTAATGTTTCCACTGATAATATTCTTTTAAGTTGGTCACTTTGTACTTTATCTGTCATAAACTCACTAAAAACAGGTAGCAAATTTTCCGTAATATACTTTATATCATCTTCTGTAATTTTTTGTGACACCAATTCTTGTTCATAAGCTTGAGCAATCCACTGAATTTCTGATTTGTCATTTAGTAAATCAGATATAATCTCTTCAAGCTCAGCAATAGTTTCTTTATCATTCTTCTTAGCCTTACTAGCTCTAATTTTATTTGATATAATACTGGCACCATTTCTTGCACCTACCTCTGCTAAATTTGCTGCTAATTGTACGAATATTTGACTCTCCTCCATTTTTTAAATTTTATTCTTTTTATATAAACACATATTTTTTATAAAATACTTTATATATACAAATAAATTTCAAAATTTATTTTCTATATATCCTATCCCAATACACCATCTCTTGCATATCATCATTATCTTCATATTTTTCACATTTTGAATTATCTATATTTTTATAATTCTTTGATATAACAATAACTCCTATAATTGTTACAATTGGAAATATAAACATATATGGCATTCCATTGAATCCTGCAAATATACAGAATATCAAAAATAATATATATAAAATAATTCCCATAATTACATCCCCTTATTTATTATTCTATTCCAAGTGCTTTATATACTGCATCTTCTGGTGTATTGTAAAATGCAATATTAAATTTTGAAAATAGTTCACTTGGTACTTGTGAAATATCACTTGCTGATGACATTGGCAATAATATCTTTTTGGCTCCAGAGTCAAAACATACTTGTAAAGTATTTGCTAATTCATCTACTTTGCTTATAGTTCCACCAATGCTCATACTACCTAATATAACAAGGCTTCCTTGCATTGGTTTCTTTAGACTACTGCTACACATTGCAACATAAGAAGCAAGTGAAATATCTTTTGATGGACCTGTACCTTGTAAGTCTTGTATGTGTAGTAAGTAATCTATTGTTTCTGTATTTATGTTTGAACTTATGCTTTTTTTATTTGCTTTAAAATAATTGAATGATGTACTTAATGCTTCTCTTGTTTCTCTATCTGAGCCAACACCTGTTGTTTCAAATTTTCCATGTCCTACTGGAGATTCAACTTCTATTTTATATGTTCCTATTCTTCCAGAGTTTCCTAATCCTACATAATAAGTTTGTCCTGCTTTTAGCATACCTTCAGGTATTAGTTTTCCTCCACCGATTTCTGGTACTGATACAAATTTTTCTTCCATTGTTTCATTGTCTATGTATGAAAAATGTACATCATAAAATTCCATTCCACCAATTTTCTTTAATTGTTCTTTTACTCTTCTTCTACCAACTAAAGCATATTCTAATATTTCTTCAAGTTCTTCTTTTGTAAATTCTCCATCTGGATATAATATTTTTACAAGCCCAGAGACAGTCTTTCTAACAGCAATAACATCTCTTTGGTTTAGATTATTTCCTAATCTAAAATATTTGTCGATTGAATCTGAGAATGTACGTTTTCTCATTTCTCTAAAGAATTCTGATATATAGTCTGTTATAAATCCGTATTCATCTGTTATTAGCTCTGGTCTCATTTTTGGAATTTCCCAACCAGGTAAATAATAGTGCATTCTATCAAAAAATGCTGAATCATTTGCCATTTCTGGTGGGAATGGTTCAAATAAATGTGATGTTTTTAGTAACACTTCTACACTTTGATTTATATTTCCTACAAATACCATTGAAGCATTTGCGTTCTTTTCTTCTTTTCCTCTTGCAAAAGATCCAGAAGCCATATAGTCTTTCATTATTTGAATACCATCTTTATCTTTGAAATGTATTCCTGCAACTTCATCAAAAGCTACGCAATCCCACATTCCAACAAGTCCAATTTTCTTTGCACCCATATTGTAAAATAAGTTTGCAACAGTTGTTTGTCCACCTGATACTAATATGCTATTTGGAGATATTTCTTTATATATATGTGATTTTCCTGTTCCTCTTGGACCTAATTCACACATATTGTAATTGTTTTCTACTAATGGTACTATTCTTTCTAAGAAGTGCCATTTTTGATTTTGTTTTAGTTGAGATGGCTCTATTCCCATTGATCTAATTAAAATATCCATCCATTCATCTTTTGTAAAGTGTTTTCTTCCTTCAAATAGTCCTTCTATATCCATATTAGGTAATTGGATTGGATTTAATGACTCAATTACAAAAGGCATTCTTTTATTTTCTTCAAAGTCATATTTAATTTTTATTATACTCCAAAT
>OLHE01000498.1_pt1 | contig 32087 bp, 39 predicted proteins | sample 1605821 | NCBI WGS metagenome assembly OLHE01 (sample SAMN03283250) | human gut metagenome | biome: human-associated habitat; material: feces | host: Homo sapiens | place: USA | collected 2013
AAAATAGGGGTCCCAACTTTTTTCTCATTTTTCAATCAAAAAATTTTTTACTTCAAAAAACTTTTCTCATATTTGTGATACAAACAAAAGGATAAGACAATGACAACTACAAATTACATTAACAGCAACGGTTTAGGACTTAAGGTTACCCAGCTTCCTTCGGGTGATTTCGACCTCTATTTCAGCAACGGGTTCATCTCCACCTGCTACACAGAAGAGGAGCTCCAGGACCTCATCCAACGAAAAGGCTTTCAGAAATGTTGACCACATACATGAATCCTCAGCTAACCAGATTGGACGTAGTAACTACGGAGGACGGGTATCTGTTAGTCCTCAATCAGGTAATGGAATTAAAAAAAGCAGAAAATAGAACACGTAGAAGCATTCATTAAGGAACATAAATTCAAGCCAATTATTATGGAAAAAATCGAATGGAGCACTCCGGCACGGCCGGCAATCAGAGAAGACTATTTCTCAAGTCTCATAGGTCCCGAGGTTGAACCGGACAAAGTGGTGGAGCTTATAAACAAAATGCAGGAGCGAGTTAACAGTCTTGACGATGAAACAGCCAGTCATGTTTCCTCTGTCTTGTTAGAGATGGTAAAGGTAGTAAACGAAGCCACAGGAATGAGACAACTACTTACCAAACGCGAGGCTCTTCTCGTCTGCATGGGCTTCAAGACTGGCGAAGCATACGTCTGCGGTAAGTATGGAATTAACGAATAGTAAAACATGGAAGAAAAATTCAACTGGGACCTCCCGGCAGATCCGGACCCCAAATCGGACAACTATTATAACGGAATCGTATCTAAGGAGCTGAAAGACCCCAGCAATGTGGGAGAGGTTCTCCTCGGAGTTATTCACAGAGAATCAGTTACCAATCAGTCGGATTTTGTCAATGAAGGGATTCAGTCTATTCTTGACCAGTTTGGCATTAAAACCGACAAACCTCTCACAAGAAAGGAGAAGCTCCTGGCATTCATCGGATTTAAAGCTGGATCAATGTGGGAGAAATTGGTGGAAGACCAAAGACAGTCAGAACCAGCTTCACACAACCCTCTCGAAATTGTCATGATGGGACTTCTCAAAACAAACGAAAAAAATGCGGATTTTATCGTAGTATTTACCGCAGAAGTATTATATTTGTAGTGTAAACAAAAACCTACACAACTATGAGAACAGTAAAATCGGTACTTATCGTCACTCGAATGGGGTACGTGGAGGGAGTCTTCACTTCCTTCAGAGCTTTGGCTAAATCCCAAGGAGCCACTCTGATCAATATTGAAGGCGAGTATGAGTCTTACACTGAGTCTGAACTGAAAGACATTGCAGCTAACGGTCAGACATTTACCTACTTCGGCGAGAAATGCAGAATATCAGCAAGAACCTTAAACAAATAACTATGGAAAAGACCGAAAAATACGTAGTATTCAAGTATGAGGACGAGTTCGGATTCCACTACATGAAAATGGACAAGCTTCCCGGGGAGGGACCTACATACATGGAGCCCATCTCGTTCGAGAAGAAGATCAACCCCAACTGTACTCCGGGAGCCATCACTCAACAGCCGTTTTCAGAGGACGGAAAATCCGCCTATGTGCTCAGCTCAAAATTTGTCCCCGTGTCTGGTTGGTGGAACGACAAAGCCGAAGTTCGGGAATGGCAGGAAAGGACCCGGGTCTATAAGGCTCTCAAGGAGTTGAAGAGGAAAGGAGAGGACCTCAAGCTTGAGAAAGCCATTGAGCCTCTACGAGAAGTATATGCCCGGGTCAACCCCAGCAGGAGGAGCATATTTATTGCTCAGGTGGTCTACCTCCTCACCAAGTAAACATTTTTCATTAAAAAGATTGAAAAAATTTCAATATCAGGGGAAAATTGATTATATTTAGGATAAACAACATGGACAACACAATGACTATCAATCTCAGAGAATTAATTGAACAGAGGGGGCTCAGGCTTCAAGAAGTGGCAGAAATTCTGTTCCCAGATAACCGGTTCCCCCGAGCAGCTCTCAACCGGGTTCTCAACGGAAAAACCTTGTTGAATTCGGAGCAAGTCTCACGTTTAGCAGCTTGGCTCCGTGTATCTGTCGACGATCTCTACAGAGGAGCATGGAACTCCGAGTTTAGGGGAGAGACATGTATTCTGACAAACGGGAACTACAGAGCCGAGTTATCGGTCAAAACAGGAGAGACGAAGGTGTTCCACCTCGGGTCCCTGTTTCATGAAACTGTTCTCCATGACCCGGCTATACCCCTCAGCAAGTACATTGAACTTCTGAACACCATAATCAAAAATCATCAAGCCAATGAAAGTAGAAATTAAGTTCGAGGCAAACCTCGAAGAGACTCAGGATCTCGAAATGGTCCGCAAAATCTGTCAGGTCATAGGCGCAAATCCTGTGACAGTTAAGACGACTGACGTCAAGAAACCAGTCCCTGCACAGGACGTGAAGAAGCCAGCTCCGGCTCCGGCCCCCAAGAAGGTGGAGGAGCCCGAACCCATGCCGATGGATGCGAATTCCTCTTTGGGTTCTGACCCCGCTGTCTCAATTCAGGACATCCGGACTCTTCTGGCAAGTAAGGTGGAAAACCACCGCGAAACCATCCGGGCAAAGCTCACTGAACTGGGAGCGAGGAATGTGACGGGACTGGATGCCCGAAACTACGACGCGTTCTACGAATTCCTCAAAAACCTTGCGTAATGGGAACCCCGAACCATTCATCTCGTAAGCACGCAATGCTTTCGGCATCAAAGGCAGACCGGTGGATCAACTGCACCCCCAGTGCCAGACTGGAGGAAAAAGTTGAGGAAACCGGTAAGCCTTCCAAGTATGCCGAAGAGGGCACTCTGGCTCACGAGATGGCAGAATGTTACCTCCGAGCGAGGTTCCTCATAACGCCTGTTGACGTTACGTCTGCTGAACTCCGGAAGCTGAAGAAGAGTGACCTCTACACTGAGGACATGGATGAGCCCGTAATGGCTTATTGCCAGTACGTAACGGACCAATATACGGAAGCTCTGCGGAAAACCAAAGACGCTCTCGTTCTTCTGGAGGAGAGACTGGACTTCTCGGCTTGGGTCGAACAAGGATTCGGCACTGGAGACGCTTGCATTATCGCTGACGGGGTCATGGAGATCATAGACCTCAAGTTTGGCACTGGCGTGCCGGTTTTCGCTGAGAACAATGCTCAGTTGATGCTGTATGCTCTCGGAGCCTTGTCCAAATTTGAAATGGTCTACGACATCAACATGGTGAAGTTGACTATAGTCCAGCCCCGCCAGGAGCGAATCTCGTCATGGGAGATTACCCCCGAAGACCTCTACAAATGGGGTGAGGAGGTAGTGAAACCCAAAGCAGCTCTTGCTTACTCCGGGGAGGGGGAACTCCAAGTCGGGCACTGGTGCAGGTGGTGTAAAGTTAAAGCTTTGTGTCGCAAGATGGCAGACCACAATCTGGACTTGGCCAAACACGAGTTCAAAGAGCCCGAACTCCTAACCACTGAGGAGCTCGCTCAGATTTTTGAGCAAGCCCCCATGCTTCAAGAATGGGTAAATGCTGTATCTGAGCACCTGCTCTCCAAAGCCATATCGGGCGAGAAGATCCCTGGGTATAAGGTAGTCGAAGGAAGGTCAATACGGAAATGGACTGATGAGAATGCAGTTCAGGAAGTTCTTACCGCATGCGACTACACCCCGGATCAGTTCCAAGTTGTCAAACTGGCCGGAATCCCGGCAATCGAGAAGCTCCTCAAAAAGGACTTCGATTCACTGGTCGGGGACCTCGTCATCAAAGCTCCTGGCAAACCCACTCTCGTCCCCGAGTCTGACAAGCGTCCGGCAATGGGAATTGAACAAGCAAAACTCGATTTTTCTAATAACTAAACTTCACAACTATGAGTGCAACAACCAAAGTAGTAACCGGCAAAGTCCGGTTCAGTTACGCCAACGTATGGGAACCCCGGGCGATGGAGGGTTCTGACCGAGCAAAATACTCGGTGTCCATCCTCATCCCGAAGACTGACTCGGCAACTCTGTCTCGGGTCAAGGAGGCCATCGACACGGCTCTCAAAGAAGGCATCGCCAAATTGGGCGGCAAGATCCCCCCGACGTGGAAGAACCCCCTCCGTGACGGGGACACCGAAAGACCTGACAATCCGGAGTATGCTGGGCACATGTTCGTCAATGCCAACTCGGACAACCGTCCTGGCATCGTGGACGTCAACCTCAACCCCATCATCGAAAAAGAGGATTTCTACTCCGGATGCTATGGCCGGGCGTCGATCAACTTCTACGTTTTCAACACGAATGGCAACAAAGGCGTTGCTTGCGGGCTGAACAACCTCCAGAAGTTGGCTGACGGAGAACGTCTCTCCGGGGGATCTTCTGCAGAAGAGGACTTCGGCCAGAACCCGTGGGACGACGACCTTATGTAGGTTGGTATGCTGGGTCTTATTCGGGATTAGGGGTTCGAATCCCCGCCCAGCAACAAATTTAACAGTAATTAACATGCCGAGACGCTTATATTTCGATACAGAAACATATAGCCCGGAGGACATTAAATCCACGGGCGCCTATAAATACATAGAATCGGGGGACTTTCAACTCCTTATAGTGTCTTTCGCCTTTGACACCTCTCCCGTTCAGGTGATTGATCTGGCCAAAGGAGAGGAGCTCCCCGATTATTTCATCTCCGCTTTAACTGACCCGGAGATCGAGAAATGGGCTCATAACGCCGTATTTGAGAGACTCGTATTTAAGCGTATAGGACTACCTATCCCGATTGATCAATTGTATTGCTCAATGACCAAAGCAGCCTATTGCGGACTGCCTTTGGCTCTGGATGAACTCTCCAAGGCGTTGGTCCTCGGGGAGCACGGGAAGAAATCAACAGGTAAAGCTTTAATCCGGTTTTTCTGCTCCCCGTGCAAGCCAACTAAGTCCAACGGTATGAGGACCCGGAACATGCCGGACGACGACCCGGACAAGTGGAACGAGTTCAAGACGTATGCCGAATATGACGTGATTGCCGAACGCGACATCGTGGAACAGCTGGACCAATTCCCATTCCCGGAGTTCGAACGCCGGAACTACCTGGTAGACCAGAGCATCAATGATCGGGGCATCTTGATCGATCTCGACATGGCCGGAAACGCCATCTCTTTTGATGAGGTGTACACGGAGGAGATGACCGACCGGATGAAGGAGCTAACGGGCTTGGACAATCCTAACAGTTTAGCTCAGCTCAAGACATGGCTCAAAACCAACTTCGGGCTCGAGTTCCCAGCACTTGGCAAACCTGAGATTCTCGAATATCTGAAAAACAATCCTGGAGCTCCCGATCTGGTCAAGGAGGTTCTCGCTGGTCGGCTTGCACTGTCCAAGACCTCAACTAAGAAGTACATTGCTATGCTCAATTGTGCTGCCAAAGACCGGAGAGCTCACGGGTTATTCCAGTTTTACGGGGCTAACAGAACAGGGCGTTGGTCGAGTCGTATGATCCAGCTCCAGAACCTCCCCCAAAACCACATGAAGGATTTGAGCCTTGCCCGAAGCATGGTGGAGAAAGGAGACTACGACCTCATCGAAATGTGTTACGGCAATATCCCGAATGTTCTGTCCGAGCTAATCCGAACAGCCTTCATAGCCCCGGAGGGAAAAATGTTTGCAGTAGCCGACTTTAGTGCTATTGAGGCCCGAGTCCTGTCTTGGTTAGCCCAAGAGAAATGGCGACTCGACGTCTTCAATACTCATGGTAAGATATACGAGGCATCAGCATCACTAATGTTCGGGGTTCCCATTGAACAGGTTACGAAAGGATCAGACCTCAGACAGCGGGGAAAGACGGCAGAATTAGCACTCGGATATGAGGGGTCGGTCAACGCAATGGAGAAGATGGACAAAGAGAAGAAGCTGTCCAAAAAGGAAATGTATTCCATCGTAGCTCTTTGGCGTCGAGCCAATCCTAAAATTGTTGAGTTTTGGGCGGAGGTGAACGAGAAGGCCATCGAGTGCGTCCAGACCAGGAAAACCAAGAAAGTAAGTTGTCTCGTCTTTGAACATGACGGGACCAATTTGACGATAGCTCTCCCGGCTGGGAGAAAATTATACTACAGAAATCCCCGGGTGAGACCCAACAGGTTCGGGCAGACTGGCATTGTCTACGACGGCATGGTCCAGTCAGTAGGATGGACAGAGGTAGAGACATACGGGGGCAAACTGGTGGAGAACATAGTCCAGGCAATCTCCCGGGATCTTCTCGCCGAAGCAATGTACAGACTAAGCATTATGAAAGACTTCGAAATAGTAATGCACGTCCATGATGAAGCCATTGCAGAGGTAGACGAAGACCGAGCCGGGGATTGCCTGGAAACTATGTGTAGAGTTATGGGAGAGGATCTTCCTTGGCTGAACTGCTTGCCAATGGGATTACCTCTCAAAGCAGACGGATACGTTACTAAATTTTATAAGAAAGACTAATGACATACGACGGTGAACTTGATATTGCAATCGGACTGAGTGCAAGATCAAAAGTATGGAGCAACAAGAAACTGAAATGGTCTGAATTGGTCAGTCGACTCGGGGAGGAGAACAAGACCACTGAAACATTTAAGGAGTTTGTTTCTGCAAGCAAGGAAGACCAGCTCAAAATAAAGGACGTAGGCGGATACGTTGGAGGTTACCTGAGGGGAGGCAAAAGAAGCCCGGCCAATGTGGTCCACAGACAGTTGATGACACTCGACTTGGACTTTGCCCACAAAGACCTCTGGGATGACTTTACTCTCCAGTTTGACAATGCAGCTGTTCTGCATGGGACTCACAAACACTCGGATGCGTCTCCCCGGTACCGACTAATAATGCCACTGAGCAGAGAAGTCACGGCTGATGAGTATGTGGCTATAAGCCGAAAAATTGCCGGGATAATCGGCATAGACCTTTTCGACAATTCAACTTTCGAGACCAACCGACTCATGTTCTGGCCTTCTACGCCGAAGGACATGGACTACTACTTTAGGGTCCAGGACGGTCCATGGATTGATGCTGACGAGATTCTCAACTCCTATGCCGACTGGAAGGACTCGTCACTTTGGCCCACAGCTTCATCCCGTTTCGAAGCTGTCGACAGAGCCGTTAAGAAGCAGGAGGACCCAACAGTAAAAAGGGGTCTCATAGGAGCGTTTTGTAGGACTTACTCCATCCCCGAAGCAATAGAGACTTTTCTCTCTGACACCTATGTCCCATCAGCATTGGAGGGCCGATACACTTACACAAAAGGCAGCGCCTCGGCTGGTCTGATCGTGTATGAGGACAAGTTCGCTTATTCCCATCACGGGACTGACCCGTGCGGAGGCAAACTTTGCAATGCGTTTGATTTGGTCCGCATACACAAATTCGGCCACCTTGACGACAAGGTCAAGGACCCCTCGTCGAAGTTGCCAAGCGTATCAGCAATGGAGGAGTTCGTACGCAACGACCCCGACACAAAGACTACCATCGCCAACGACCACATCAACAGTGCCAAGTACGAGTTTGCCGATCCAGAGCATGACCGGACTCAGGAAGAAGTCGTCGAAAAGGAGGTTGACCCGGAGGCTGAGAGCGTCGAGTGGATGAAAGAGCTGGAGGTTGATACCCGGGGAGCGTACCTCTCGTCGGATGCCAACCTCAACCTCATATTTGCAAACGATCCCCGGTTCAAAAGACTGTTCAGACAAAACGACTTTGACGGGAAGAGGTACGTTTTCGGGAATCTCCCGTGGCGTCGGGTTGTTAAGCCGGAGCCGGTCAAGAACGTAGACTACTCCGGGGTCCGGAACTATTTGGGTTGCGTATATGGAATAACGTCCTCGCTAAAGATCGACGATGCCATGGCTCTGGAATTTGAACGCAACCACTTCCATCCGATTCTGGACTACCTCAATGGTCTCAAATGGGACGGTGTCCAACGGGTAGACAAACTTCTGATTGACTACATGGGGGCTGACGACAACATCTACTCTCGCGAAGCCATCCGCAAGATGCTGGTTGGAGCAGTTGCCCGAGTTATGAACCCGGGAGTCAAATTCGACCTGGTGCTAATGCTCGTAGGACCTCAAGGATCCGGCAAAAGTACATTCATCAGAAAATTGGGAAAATCCTGGTTTAGCGATACATTCCTGACAGTCCAAGGAAAGGAGGCTCTCGAGCAGATCCAGGGGGCATGGCTCATTGAAATAGCTGAGCTCTCCGGTCTCCGCAAAGCGGAGATTGAGTCAGTGAAGCATTTCATATCTAAGTCCGAAGACTCATTCCGACCAGCGTATGCCAGAACTTCTGAGATATATCCCCGGCAATGCGTCTTTTTCGGCACCACCAACGACAGCGAATTCCTGAGAGACCCCACTGGCAACAGACGTTTCATGCCAGTGGACGTGGTCCCCAACAATGCCAAAAAAGACGTGTTCATGGAACTGGACGACGAGATAGACCAGATATGGGCTGAGGCAGTTGTCCTGTACAAATCCAAGGAGAAACTCTATTTGAGCCATGAAGCCGAGAAAATAGCCAAAAATGAGCAAAGCTCGCACAGCGAGTCGGATGAACGGAAAGGCATCATTGAGGCGTACTTGGAACGTCAACTCCCGGACAACTGGGACTCAATGGACCTCTACCAGAGAAGAGACTTCCTGGTCGATGAACTAAACCCCAAAGGCACCACTCCCCGAGACTATGTGTGTGTTGCTGAGATATGGTGCGAGTGTCTCGGCCGGAACAGAGAAGACATGGACAGATATAAGACCCGTGAAATCAATGACTTGCTGAAGAGCATGCCGGACTGGGAGCCTTGCAAGTCTACTAAAAATTTCCCCATTTATGGAAAGCAGAAATATTATGTGCGAAAACTCGATTGAGAAACGACTCGTCACTGAGGTGGAGAGAGTTGGTGGCTGGTGTTTGAAACTCCCCGCAATTCACAATGCTGGCCTCCCCGACCGGCTCTGTCTGTTCCCCGGTGGCGGAGTCGTTTTCGTTGAGTTGAAAGCATTCGGCAAAAAGCCCCGAAAAATACAGACATTAGTGCACCAGAAACTGAAAGCAATGGGCTTTCGAGTCGAGGTGATAGACACGACCATGGGTTGTAAAATGTTAGCATTGGAATATGACCGAAAATGATCTCCATCAATACCAGCTACAAGCTGTTGACCACATAATAAGCCACACGCACTGTGCTCTGTTCCTGGACATGGGGTTGGGCAAAACAGTGTCTACTTTGACCGCCATCAACGAGCTCATGTTTAAAGAGGTCGAGGTCCGACGAGTATTAGTCATAGCTCCCAAAAGAGTAGCCGAATCAGTCTGGACCCAGGAGGTCGAGAAATGGGACCACTTGAAGCACATTAAAGTGTCTCGCATCGTCGGAACAGAACGTCAACGTCGTGAGGCTCTCGCCAAGAAGGCAGACATATACACCATCGGGAGAGACAACGTGGCTTGGCTATGCGGGCTCTACGGGGGATCTTGCCTACCATTCGACATGGTGGTCATCGACGAGCTCAGCAGTTTCAAGAATCCCAAGTCAATCCGATTCAAAGCTCTTAAGCACGTTCAGGCTTCACTCTCCCGAGTAGTAGGTTTGACTGGTACCCCGGCACCCAACGGTCTTATGGACCTTTGGGCCCAAATGTACCTCCTGGACCGGGGAGAGCGCTTGGGCAAATACATATCCCACTATCGTGACAACTACTTTAAGCCAGGACGTAGAAACGGGCATATTGTATATTCGTACGACATATCCAGAGAGAATCAGGAGCGCATATATTCAAAGATAGGGGACATCTGCATGAGCATGAAAGCTAAGGACTACCTCGATCTCCCCGAGCGCATCGACAACATAGTGGAGATTCAGATGCCCCCGGAAATCCAAAAAGCTTATGACTCCTTCGAGGAGGAACAAGTTCTCAGCATGATTGATCAGCTCGGGGACGCCGTAGAGATACCAGCTGTCAATGCAGCAGCTTTGTCCACGAAGCTCCTCCAGTTTGCCAATGGAGCAGTGTACGATGAACAGAGAGTGGCCCATGAGGTGCACACGTTGAAGATCGAAGCCACGAAGGAACTCATTGAGGACGCCGGGGGACAGTCAGTCCTCATAGGTTGGACCTTCCAGCATGACAGAGACCGGCTCATGAAGGCTCTCGCCAAGTATAAGCCCCGGGAACTCAAAACGGAGAAGGACATCGTTGACTGGAATGCTGGCAGAATCCAGGTTCTTTTGATGCACCCGGCTTCCGGGGGTCATGGGCTCAACCTTCAAGCCGGAGGACACCGCATCATCTGGTTTGGGCAGACCTATTCTCTCGAGCTGGAGCAACAATTCAATGCTCGGCTTGACCGACAAGGACAGAAGGAGGTCGTGATAGTCAATAAACTGGTATGCTCGAAGACAGTGGACCAGGACGTCATAAGAGCCCAGAAAGCGAAGACCCGGGGGCAGGATGCTCTCATGGAAGCTGTAAAAGCGAGGGTCGAAAAATATCTGAAAAAATATCGTAAAACATCGTAGTATTTGTCGCAGAAGTATTATATTTGTGATACAAACAAAACGATAACACTATGAACTACGAAAACAAACACCGAATCGAAAGTCTGGCAAAAGCCGCTTGTCCCAACAACAAAAAGGTCTCGGTCATATTCCGGAGCAAAGAGAACAAGTTATCCGACCGGCCCAACGCTTTCATAGTAACTGTCGGGAAGAAGGGCTACACCTCAGTTAGACAGTCGAACTACTGGGCAGTAGACACAGTCAACTCCTGCAAAGACTACTCCGACCAGGAGCTCGCCCAGATCCTGAACACGATAACCAAAGACCTCGGGTCTCTCCGATTCTTCGGCTATCAGGATGCTAAATTCGTAAATTACAAAGGTGAAGAAGTAGAGGCTTAGCCTCTACTTTTCCCCGTTTTATCGTAGGAATAAAAATATTTTTCACATATTTGTAGTACAAACAAAAGGACAATGGAACGATATTACTACGAATTAATGGACGAGGATTACAACAGCTACGAAGCAGCTATCCCCGACGGAAGAATCAAAGCCAGAGCCATTGCTCAAGCAAAGCGAGCAATGAGGGACTTGGGGATCCGAAGGGCTCTACTGGGAGTCAATAGCATGAGGACCTCCAACATATTGGACATAATCACAGTCGAATTGGATTGAAATAATTTCAATTTTTCTGGTGAAAAATTTTTTTTAATTGGACATTTTTTCTTACTTTTACACTACACTTAACAACTAAACACTATGGAAAAGTTTATCGAAAAGTACCAGAGCTACAGCTCGAAAGTTCTTCAAAAGTTGGCCAAGGTCAAGACCGGTGACGAGCTTGACGCCATCGAATCCATCCTCGCATCGAGAGGAGCATCTCAGGAACATCCGGCAGAGGAGGGCGCTGTCTACAACGCCACTGAGACCGAAGAGTACAAAGCCGAGAACGGCATCAAGGAGAACGACGAGGTCGCCGAAGAGAAGCCGAAGAAGGTTCGCAAGGCAAAGACTCCGAAGGAGCCCGGGGAACCCCGCCCGCTGAAAAAGGAGGTATCGGCAGAGGAGGCAAAGGCTAACCTCGAGAATGCCAAAACCAACATTGGTCGCTTCTGCAAGTTCATCTGCACGAAGACCAAGGAGCAGACCGACGGCATCATCATCGGAGTTCGTCTCGATCCCCGCAACAACTTCATCCAGTACCGCATCAAGACCAACGACGGGCACGTCTGGGGCAAGGGCATCGACTCGAAGGACCTGGAGATCGGCGAGATGGCACCGGTTCCCGAGGAGAAGCCGAAGCGCGGCCGGAAGAAGGCTGACGAGGCAGCTCCCGAAGCAGCTCCCGAAGCAGAACAGAACGATCCGGAGAACGCACCGGCTGAGGAGTAAGTCAGAACTCCTCGCCAAGTGGAGCCGTCACTCCACTTGGCACCCCGGAGTGGTACAGGAGGGTTCGAGTCCCTCCCCGGGGTCTAACCTATATACTAAAAATCATGAGTAACATACTTAAACACGCTGACCAAATCATCAATGAGCGGTCGGAGGAGAAGGAGAGACAATACGGACCATTCATGGAATGCAACCAGAAGGCCGCAGAGATCGCCTCGGTCATTACCGGTAAGCCTCTGACCGCTCTTGACGTGTCTTGGGTCCAAGTGGCAGTGAAAATGGCACGTGAATCCAATGCACACAAGGAGGACAACCTCCTTGACATGGTAGCCACAATCGGGGCCATCAACAACGAACTCGAGGAACCCAAGCCGTTAAAAGCTCAGGGAGTAGTACCTACGTACTTCTCAACCATTTCGGAGGCTGTGGACTTCATCCGGATCAGTCCCATCGAGGTGCATGATGTCAAACATGTTCTCACAGAAAAGGGAATCAGAATAGCTGTATACTACTCCCACAAAAACGATCCGGAACAGTACAATCCATTCTCAAACATCAAGCCATGAATACACAAGACTTTAAGCCATTCATTAAGAGCTGGGAAGAGATTTATGCCCTCCAGGGGGAGCTCCAGCTCATGTACAGGCCATACTTCAAGGAGCGCATCGCGAACTTTGACATCAACACTTTGGAGGATCAAGAACTATTCAAGAAACTCTGTTGGCAGATTGTTGAGGAACTCGCTGAGGCAAAGGAGGCTATCGAGGAGGAACTCGATGGCGAGCACTTTGATGAGGAGCTGATTGACGCATTCAACTTCATGTTGGAGCTTTACCAGCTTTATGGCATGACTCCCACTTTCGACTGGACGCTGCCTAAATGGGCACAGGTTCTGGAAGACGAAGATTTTGCGGGAGATCTGCTTACCCTAATCGGAAACATCGGCATGACAGCAAACTGTCTCAAGAACAGAGAGTGGAGACAATCTCAGTACATGGTTGACTTGGTAGTTTTCGAGGACCGGCTCAAGTGGATATGGACTTACTTCGTCATAATGTTCGAGCATTTGGGTCTCTCAGAGACTCGAGTCAAAGAGCTCTGGTCGTTGAAGTATCAAGTAAATGTGTTTCGCATTAAATCCAAATATTGACATGGGTAGAATATTCAAAGACTGTTTCGAAATGATCCGGGAGATGGATCGGGAGCTCAAGGTTTCCGGCATCACGGTCCCAGTCAACCATTACCAAAACCAAGAACTCAGCGGGGACGACCGGCTCACCAAGGAACTCATCGGGGTGAGCTTCGTCATCTCGAAGCCGTATCTCGGCAAACGTGAGATGCTCGACTTCATGTTCAAAGACGAGGCCGAGCTCATCGAGAAGTATTGCCGAGCAGAGCTCTCCGACCGGCTTGACCGAAACGGGGTCAATCCGGGTAAGAGCTGGGAGATCCGCCGGGACTTGTGGCAGAAGTTGGTGAGCAAGACCCGGCAGGAGGGTCGCTTCGACTACACCTACTCGGAGCGTCTGCACATCTTCCACAAGGGACCCGAAATACACCAGTTGGACAATGTCATCATGACTCTCCGGGACGACCCGCACTCCAGACGAGCAATGGTCATGATCTTCGAGCCGGAGGACACCCGGGCAACAGCCGGGGCTTTGACCCGAGTACCTTGCTCCGTCAGCTACCAGTTCCTCATCCGAAACAATCGGCTCCACGTGATATATTACATTCGGAGCAATGACTTCTTCAAGCACTTCGCAATTGACATCTGGTTGACGGAGGCCATGATGGACTACGTGTTCAACATCCTCGCAGCCACCTATCCCTCTCTCAAGAAGGGGTCCCTGCACTACTTCGCTGGGTCCCTCCATGCATACAACGAGGATCTTTCAAAATGGGTAATCTATTAAGCTATGACTATCGAAGACGCAAGAGCTAAAGCTCATCTGGACTATGATGATTGCATATTCTGTCCGGAATGCTCGGGATTCTTGTCCGGACACCACATGAACAGCAAATGCTACCTCGGCTGGATCGAAAAGAAGGCACAACAGATACTAAAAAACTCGAAGAAAGATGAGCGTAGAGATTAAGGTGGCAATTGGGTTTAACTCTGGTGTCATTGGCTGGAGCAGCTATATTCTACATCATTCTGATCGCAGTTGACGAAGTCAGAAAAGGACATAAAGCGCAAAAGACATGGCAGGAGGAAATGAGGAGCCCATCATCATTGGGCTGGCAATAGCAGTAATAATCGGAATAGGGATCGTCTGTCTCATAGACGCTCTCAAAAACAAACTCAAGTGATATGTGTGGAATAAGTATATCAAGAAGGATCAACACTGTCTACAAGATACAACATCGGGGGACTGAAACTGTTCAGATTGCTCAGGGGGGATGGTTTCTCGGTCATGTACGTTTGCCCATTCAGACTGAGCCAGGGGATGACCTGGCTCAGCCCATAAAACTGGCAGGAGACAACGGATGGCTCCTTTACGTCGGGGAGATCTACAACTACCCTCAGAAGTATAACAGCGACGTCGAGTACCTCCGCGACCTGTTTGGATCCTCGTGTCTCGAAGACATCATCTATGAAGCCAACAACTGGGATGGCATGTGGGCAATATGCTGGTACCGGAAGGGTCAAATTATTGCTTTCACCGACCCTCTCGGAAAGAAACAGCTCTACTACAACCAATTCGGGGAAATCTGCTCGGAGATAACCCCGTTGGTGTCGGACTTCAAAGACTTCGACAGGTATTACCAGTCGGAAGTCTTCAAATGGGGGTACAACTGGGATGACAGAACTCCATGGAACAACGTCAAGCGTATTATGCCGAATACTGTCTATTCCTTCGATGACATGAAGGTGAAGCCCACCATTATCCGGAGGGACTACTACAGATGGGGGATCGGGGAACGGAGTCATTTAGCCAAATCCGAGTTCGCCGAAGTCCTCCGGGGCTTGGTCGAGAAGTCCGTAAAACGCCGGGCAATGTACTCTAAAGTCCCGGTCGGAGCTTTGGTTTCTGGAGGACTGGATTCATCCATAGTTGCCTCTATTCTTCATCGAATGGGCCTGGGGGTTAATCTCTATATGGTGGAGAATAATGAATCAAAATTTGGCATGCTATTGTCCGAATTTTTAGGGGTTTCTATCACCTCTCTTGGCCCTATCCCCGATGATGATTGCCTGGAGAGGTGTCTCCGCTACAACGAGACCCCCATCGACTTGGGCTCCATGATCCCCCAGTTCCGACTCATGGAGAAGGTCAAGGAGAAGGTCATCCTGACCGGGGATGGAGCTGACGAACTCTTCGGGGGCTATCGCCGAGTTGATGACTATGACTCCCAGCTCTCAGACGTGTTCCAAGAGCTTCCGTTCTACCACATGCCTCGGCTTGACCGGGCTTCCATGAGGAGCACAGTTGAACTCCGGTCACCATTCCTGGGACATGACGTTGTCAGGTTCGCTCTCCGTTTGCCCCGGGAGGACAGAACTCACAAGCGCATTCTCAAAGATGCTTTCAGCGACGTCCTGCCTCAGGAGATTCTCAACCGACCCAAAGAGCCTCTCAAGTGCCAAAGTATACGGCAGGATCCGATGGCATACCGCAAGAAGTGTCACGAAATATTCTACAACTTATGGCAATAGCTATTGGATATTACCGGGTATGGTTTAGAGAAGATGACTCCAATACGGAGGCTCAGTGGTTCAAAATGACGCTCCGTAAGGGGTCTGTTAGACCTTCCATACGTTCCATAAATCGGGAAGAGGCTTTGTGGTGGATCAAGTCTCGAAAAATGAAAGACGTCACCCCCGGAAATCCCGCGGGCAAGATATTTGAATCGGATGGTCAACCGTTCAAGAAGGCATTCCAGGAGCTGCCTCTTCACACTCGGTATAATTTCATAGAAGGAGCATCACTCTCATCAGGCACAACACACCGAGCTCGTCTCGAAAAATATTTTAAAAAATGAAAATCGTAAAAGTAAGAAATGTCAAGACCCCGACCAGAGGAACGGGTCTGTCCGCCGGGCTGGACTTCTACATCCCGGAAGACTTCGAAGCCAAACAGATCTGGCCGGGCGAAAGCATCAACATTCCGTCCGGGATCAAAGCTCGAATACCCCGGGGGTGTGCCCTCATCATGTTCAACAAGAGCGGTATTGCCACCAAGCACCAGCTCCAGGTCGGAGCCTGCGTGGTCGACGAAGACTATCAAGGAGAGATCCATCTGCACGTCATGAACGTCGGCAAGGATCCCGTCATCCTCAAGCCGGGGATGAAGCTGGTTCAGGGTTTGGTGATGCCTGTCTTCTATATTGGGGTGGAAGTTCTCGAGTCGGAGGCCGAGCTTTTCCCGCAATCGACTGAGAGAGGAGTGGGGGGCTTTGGGTCCACGGGGGAATAGGACCCCTGGCCCCAAAAGTTGATGGTTTTATTGTTTCATTGTTTACAATTTTCCCATGGCCCCGGCCCAAAAAGTTGGTCAAACCATTGTTTCATTGTTTACAAATCAGTGGGACCCCCGGCCCCAAAAGTTGATAAAACCATTGTTCCATTGTTTATTGGCAAAAATCTCGACAGCCCCTCCCCTAAAATCCGGGGGACCCCTATTGTTTATTGTTTATTGTTCCAATGGAAAGAATCCCAAATCATTGATAATCAATCACTTAAATTAAAACAGCAGTAAACAATGAGAAACAATAATAAACAATCATTGTTTCTCAATAATCGATTGAATATCAATGGTTTAGGCCCTTGTAAACAATGTAAACAATAATTTAGGAGGAAAACCTGAATAGGAAATATGAGGAAAATTATGACCAATTTAGGAAATGAAAAATCACAAAATAGAGTGCACAGAAACATTGTTTACATTGTTTCTCGGGAGGAGAATTGGGGACCTAATCAATTGAATATCAATCACTTAGGTGAGAAACAATAAGAAATTTTATTGTTTACTACTGGTCAAATATTGTTTATTATGGAAAAAACTGAGAAATTGGGGCTACCCCCAACTGGGAAACTTGGAGTGTTCCGGCGATGGCTGGGGATCTATTCAAAAGAGGAGCGGGAGGTCCTGGACTACGCCCGCAAATTGAAAAAGACAACCATGCAAATAGCACGGGGTCAGCTGACTCTGTTATCCCGTCCGGAATGGATGCGGCACGAGGACTGGGTTGAGGTCCGCAAACTACAAAACAAATTAGAAAGGAGGCGTAGAAAATGATTGCAATTTACCTGTTGGCCATCATCGGCCTGTTCGCGATTTTCGGCGGGATCCGCCAATGGTGGAATAGTCCCAAACGGATATTGAGCCGATCCATCAAGCAGATGGAGAGAACGGAGAGACGGATCCAAAAGTTCAAAAAAGAAGTCTTAGGCGAGTAGAATTGGTCCAGTAGAATTGGTCCAGTAGAACTGGTGCCAAATTGGGCCTTCTCTCGACCCACAAATACTGGACGGCACTCGCGCATACGAAATTAAAACTCAACAAGCATGAAAGCAAAACACTTTAAGCAGCTCGGGAAGAACTGGGCTTTGTACTCGGAGGTCAATACCAAGTACTGTAATTGGACTCCTTCCATCGCCACGGTCCACGAAGGCATGATTTGGCCGAATGGCATTTCGGTCAAGTTCCTGTGGTTCGGCGTGACCCTCATTCGCGTAAGCGAATAAATTAAAGATCCCCGGGGCCAAACGCTCCGGGGATTGTTGTGCAGAAATAAATTTTTAATTTGTATAGGGTTTGATTATATTTGAGGCATGGCACGAAGTACATATAAAATGAGTCCGCTCGCCTATATGGAGGAGGGACAGAAAAGGCGAGACGCTGGAGAATTTGTAAAGCCCACCGATGCGGAGGAGCTTTATTTTGCATTCATCGAGTACTGCAAATTCATGCAGGATAACTATTTCTCACAGTCTCACAAGAATAAGAATGGCGAAGACTGCAGCGTCTACATTTCCCGCCCGATGACCATCGAATCATTTAGGCTGTTTGCTGGCATCAATCCTGTTGAGTACGAGGAGCTCACGGGAGACCCGGTAGCAGCTGCAATTGGTGGCACCATCGAGGATGCCATCAACTCCCAGCAAATTGAGGGAGCACTGGTTGGCAAGTACGCTGCCAGCCTCATCCAGGTACTTCAAGGACGCAAGACCAATGTCAACCTGACGGGAGACATTACTCTCGAACAGATAACAGGAATGGAGGTAAAATAAAATGGGACGCCGGCTTCAATTTGACACCAAAGGCAACGAGAAGCAGAAGGAAGTGGCTCGGTTATGGCTTGATGACTCTGTCACTGACATTCTGTATGCCGGCACGAAAGGTGCTGGCAAATCCTACCTCGGGTGTTCCTTGATAGCCGGCGATGCCCTCACCTACCCAGAGACATTCTATTTTATTGCGCGTAAGACGGCTGCCGACCTGGTCCGATACACTATTCCCTCTATCTACGAGGTATTTGCCCACTGGGGCATCACGGAGAACTACTACCACTTTAATGGCCAATACAACTTCTTTGAGTTGTACAACAAAAGCCGCATATATCTGATCGACGCCAAGTATAACCCCAGTGATCCCATGTACGAGAGGTTCGGTTCCATGCAGATGACTCGGGGATGGATCGAAGAGGGTGGCGAGTTTATCCGCGAGGCGAAGACCAACCTCCAGGCTTCCATCGGTCGATGGAAGAATGACGTCTACAAGCTGGCTCCCAAACTCCTCATCACCTGCAACCCGTCCAACAATTTCCTCTACACGGACTACTACAAGCCATGGAAGGAGAACAAGCTGCCTCCTTGGCGTCGGTTCGTCAAAGCTCTGCCCCAGGACAACAAGACTCTCCCAGACACGTACATTGAGGGGCTTCTCCGGAACCTGACACAGTCGCAGATCGAGCGACTGGTCTTTGGCAACTGGGAGTATGACGATGACCCGAATTGGCTGGTCGACTATGATGCAGTGTGCGACATGTTCAGCAATGAGTTCGTACTCCCGACGGGCAATCGGTTCATTAGCACTGACCTTGCCGGGAAAGGTAGAGACAGTTGGGTGGTTGGAACCTGGGACGGCATGGTCTGTCGGATCCCCATCGCCAAAGGCTTCTCGGAAGGCAAGGAGATGGAGGAGAAGATCGCCAAATTGGCCACTGGTCTGAAAGTCCCCCGGTCCAGCATCGTCTCTGACGCTGACGGACTTGGGTTCTACTTGGAGAGCTACCTGAAAGGCATCCGGGAGTTTCACGGAGGACAGTCAGCCATTGACCCCAAGACGTACAACAACATCAAGTCGGAGTGCGCATTCAAGCTGGCGGAGCTCATCAACAAGCGCCAGATCCACATCATCTGCTCTCCCGAAGTTCAGGAGAAAATCAAGCAGGAGATGACGGTACTCAAGTCCAAGAACACGAACTCCGCTGAACAGAAGCGAGAGCTCATCTCCAAGGACACCATGAAGCAGCTCCTCGGCAGATCCCCGGACTTCCTGGACATGCTCATCATGCGAATGATATTCGAGATCAAACCAAAGGCGACTGGCATGAAGTCCGCCAAAATCATAATCCCTGCAAAACGATGACACTGCCTATCATAGACTATCTCCGAGTAATGCTTCAGGATCTTGCTCCCGGAGCAGTTTTCGAGTGCGACCAGGCTCGGATGCTGAATGTCAAAGTGGACACAATGCCTCGATTTGAGACTGGGCTCAACGGAGAGGTCATCAAGGACTCAAACGGGAATCCGGTCAGCACTACGTTCATCTACATCGAGGAACCGCTTCAGGGGTACTATGACATACCGTACAGAGGCCACCAGAGACAGCGATTGCCTTTGATGATCTATTTCTGTAAGTTCGAGCCGATGGGGAATGACGCCTACAAAGGTGACACACCATTCAGTGCTGAGTCCAAGACGACATCGAGGCTCATCCTGAGAGACGAGCTGGAGAGAACGCTCGTAAGGCCCTTCCTCCTTCGGTTGAAGACTTCCAGACTTGGCATGCTTTACCCGGAGATGATGAACACGGTACGAATAGTCTACCCATCTGCCAGATTTGATGCTAACGAGGTCAGTGTGGGCATTGAGCTGACTACATATTCCGACTGGTGCATTTGGTCCGAAGATCCCGGCATGGATCTCATAGGCAAGAGATTAATAGACTTGCCTGTTGGTACTGACCTGTCCGGCAGAATGATCCGATGCTTGGTTCCCAATAGTATATTCCTAGCTGCCCCAAACGCTCCAACCTATGCCCCTTGGATTCTTCACAAAACGAAGAGATTTACTTTCGCTGTCGGTACTACTGCGGGAGCTAGAGTTTACTCATACTTACAAATGACCATAGGGGATTCAATGTCAGGTTGGACCGCGTTGTATTACGAAATCCTAAGGTCTAACCCGGCGGACAGGAACTTGTGGTATAACCCAGGTTTTACACTCAAGGCCCTCGAAGGAACGACGATTTTTAACACGGCTCCCGAGGCATTTAAGCAATATCCGTTTAACGAGTTGACAGTCGTAGGATGATACAGCGAATCGACATAAAAGGCGGTCAGATGACGTTCGGCCAACGCATAGAGCTTGGCCGGATCATCACTGACAAGGAACTGACCGACATTGACAAGATGAAGGAAGGCATGCAATGTCTCGGCGTCAAATGGAGTCTGAGGAACACCTCAGAAATTGTCGAGTACTGGTATGAGGTTCTTCTGGGCATTAAATACTGGATCGAGCGAGAACAGACTGAGCTCAAGTACGAGCCCAGTGCTGAGGAGAAGGCAGCCGGCATTGCCCAATTCTCCATGGTGGTTGGAGAGATGGCCACCATCACTGCACTGGCCAAGGACTACTCTAAGGACCCGGATGAGGTTCTGGAATGGAAATACGGAAAGGTGTACAACCTCCTTTTCACCAACTTGCAGAGCCACCTCTTCCGTGAGCGACTGAACAAGGAACTGGAGCGTAAGGCTCAACAGAAAGCCAATGCTCGCAAACCCAGAAACAAATGGCGGTAGGACTGGAACAGATATTGGCTGAGGGTCTCACCCAGATGAGGGGCGAGATCATCCGGGCATCACAGGACGCCGGGCAGGAAGCCTCCGGCAGAACCTATGCTCAGATAACAGTCCAGACGGGACGGGAAGGTGAAACAATTTGGGGAACGATCGAAGCTCCAAACTACTTCTACACTCTCATACGAGGCCGAGGCCCTGGAAAGATCCCCGCCAATCTGGGGCAGATAATCATGGAGTGGGCAAAGCTCAAAGGCATCACATTCTCGGACCCAAAGGATCTGGTCCGATTCGGAAATGCCACTGCATGGAAGATAAAACGAGAGGGCTCAGAGCTTTACCGCAATCACATTTACGTTGACTTGGTCGACACTCCTGCGGACAACTTCGAGGAGTACCTGTCTCAGCATTTGGACAAGACAATGGAGGTCCTCATCGAGGAGTCATTCACTCCTGACAACAATATGGACCACGGATATATAATATAACGCGATATGGCAATTACAAAACAACCGGCTGACGACTCCCTGTACTCAGCATATTCGCAAATACCAGTTGAGACCGACAACTTAACATCCGGGCTTGAGATCAAGACTCAGAACTTTGACGAGGACAATATGATCTCGCTGAATATTATAAACAGTGAGCAGACGGAGGTGATTAACAACATTGACAGCGCAGATAATTTTGCCTACAAGGCATTTCCAATCTTCCGCAAAATGGCGTCGGGGGAATGGTATGCTCTCAGTGTTGGTAATATCATATCTGACAATGCAACCGCAGTGACAGTCTCCTTGTACCAAGGAACTGCTCAGGGGACGATTATCGGAGGAACCGAGATGGCTGTAACAGATTTAACTGTTGGATATTCCCGGACGTGGATATTTCGGGTAAGAGGAGATATTGATATAACTGGGCCCATCGCTTTACTGGTAGTCTATGCTGGGGTCAAGGGGTCAACTGCCGGTAAAAAGGTGACACTGAACGACATGTCTTTGGCATACGGCAAAAACCTTATTAGCTATCATCCCAGTTCAGTGAAAGCAGCGAACTCGTTAACCGAAAAAATCGACATCCACAGAGACTCGGGATTCGGAACGACGAAGAAGTACGACCTCAGCTTCTTGGCTAAAGCCGGATTCCGGGATCGCCCCAGAGCATTCCCGTACATTAACCGATACATAAACTTTGGCATTGACTACAACCTTATATCAGCATACGCCTACAGAGGCATTGGCGAACAGGATTTCAATGTCAGGTATGCCTCCCGAGGAGTACGATCCCGAGGACACAACGTCAACTTCTCCGAGTCAAATATAGGACTGGTATTGACTGACAGAACTCCTGACAACAACAGGAATCTGTACGTAAAAAAATACTATGGGTACTCATACTTCGTCACCCTGTTCCCGAAAGGAGCTTCGGCCCTTTTCCCAGCTATCCCGGTCGACGTTCGTGTTAAGATAATTGAGATCGAGGAAGAAAATCAATTTGACATTTCCAGCCGACTCAACATTCCGCTTGTGTACGAATTTAATGACGAATATGCTGACGGAGCTGACTACATAAAACTCAGACTTTCCGATGGAGTATTTCCTAATGAAGCATGGAACATCATATTCGTCGATACAGAGGTACCTTGCAACCCCTTCTACATCCGATGGATAAACCGGAAAGGCGGATGGGACACTTACATGTTTGAGCAACACAAGAAGTATACGCAGGAGGTTGACCGGGGAGACCAATACGTATTAGCGAATTCCAGAGACCCCTATGCCTCACAGACGAGAGGCGAGTTAGCTCCGGAGTTTAAGAACATAGTCCAAGCAGGAGCAGAACAGCTTGATGAGAACGACTTCAACTTGCTCAAAGGAATTGCTCTCTCACCTCTTGTTCAAAGGTACAACTACTCAGTCGGGGCATGGCAACGAGTCCTAGTAAATGACACGGACTTAACTTGGGACACCAAGACTCCCCGGAACACTGTTAGCTACGAGTTCCAGCTTATTGACGAACAAACTCAGTGGTGATATGAACTACGAATTGCTAATGAAGGGCATTGACGGCGAGGTCTGGTCACTGGATCTCCCTCTCGATGCTCCTGCTATGAATTACCAGATCAACAACCTGGCGGAGCTGAAAGACCGAAATGCTTCATACTCCCAGCGGATCAGCCTTCCCAGGACGACCCACAATGAGCAAGCATTCCAATTCAGTTTTGTAGTTGGCTCAGGTTCGTATGTGCCATACATGAAGTTTCCTTGCCAACTATTCTATGAGGGAGCACGCATATCCCCGGCTGGAGCAGTATTGAACATCGTAGACGTGTCAGATACATCGATCGGGGTCCAGATCCTCGGAGCAACCGCTGACCTGTTCGATACACTAAACAACACTGACGCGAAGGACCCAGGGGGTGGTATGTTCCTCCTCAAGTGGTACACGGACACAATGGGACAGACTGAGCGATACCTCTCCGGCCCCGAAGAGGTTAAAGTCCTGTACTTTTGGCTGTATGCAACTCTACAAAAGAACCCGAACATCCCCCCCGTCTCCATGGAGGCAATCAGGCAAGTCCGGGAGTTGGACAAGTTCTACCCCCACCTCAACTGGTATGACTTGGTGACATGGATCTTCGATCGAGCAGGCTACAGTCTCGAGACCGACGTGGACCCCGTCGACCGAGCCGAAATGTTTTTGCCTTGCACTTACCCCGTTTTGGCAGACAACCCCAAGGCCCCGAAAGCATCCGGAACTGGCTGGATCCAGGATCCCCCGGTTGGCACCACGGTCGGTGTGATATGGGAAGGCTACCCCGGGGTAACTCTCAGTGACCCGGTCGCCGGACGTTTGACTATTGGCACCGAATCCGGAACATTCAGCTGGATGACTCTATGGGACACGACCATCACGTTTAGTTTCTCATGGTCCAATATTTCTGTCATCCGAAATGGTGCGGTGGCAGTCAAAGTTACCCACTACAAGAACGACGGAACCAGTGCTGTAGTGTTGAACAGGTCCTGGACATCGGGGTCTTCTGGCAGCGTTTCGGTTAACATCCAGATGGAGGCAGGAGAGCACATCCTTGTGTCTGGATCTCTCGTCACAGTCAATCCCTCTGCCAATCAGTATGACATGAGGTTCCCGGTCAGCATTACTGCTCCTCCTGTGTCGGAAACTTCACCAGGGGATAAGCCCCAACCCGGACTAACCTATGACCTCCTGGCCTCTACTGGATTCAAAAGCTTGGGGGATATAGTCAAAGCATTTGTCCAGCTGTTTGGTCTAACCATCGACGTTAATCCCGTCACAAAGGTAGCAAGAGCATACTCTATTCAGGAGTTTTACAACAGACGAAGTTCGTCCGGGGAGAATTGGTCTGACAAGCTGATCAAAGGAAAGGACACCAAACTTACGTTCCAATTGTCCAGCTATGCCCAGTCCAACGAGATAAAGTTAGAGGATAACAAGGACAACAACGTTACTGACTCGTACAAGTTCAGCATCCCGGACGTCAACCTCCAGCCCACCAAACTCCTGTTCCAAATTGGGTTCTTGGCAGGGCTCAACCAAGACCTCTATGATGCGGACACTACAAATAAGATTCATACACTTGCTAACTACCCTATCTGGACCATCAATAGAGGTTGGATGGAGAACGGGGAAATGACCGAGACGACTTGGGAGTACAATGCTCTCAGTAAGCCGATGGTCGTCCACATAAATAAGTCTGACTATATGTGGCCCCAGGTGAGTGTAGGCTACACCCTTACCCGGGTACGACTATACACGGCGTATTTCAAAAATTTGAATTACTACGTTCCTAAGTACTACGACAAGCTCATCAACAATATCCTCAAAAGACCGAAGATACTACAGACCCAGATCCTTCTGGACTCGCTTGACATCCAAAGTCTGGACCTGTTCAACCCGATATGGCTGGAAGAGCATGGGTTCTGGTTCTACGTTTCGAAAATAAACAACTTCCAAGCTGGAAAGATAACCAAAGTAGACCTAATACGAATGTAATATGGCCGAAGAACAGAAAAATACAATTTACAACGTCCGTGTAACAGCTGAGGATGCCCTCAAGACGTTAGCCGAATTGAAACTCCGGTCCCAGGAGTTGAGAGATCAGCAGAAGGCTCTCGGCAAAGTAACTGAGGAGAATGCTCAAGAATACTATGCGCTTGACAACCAGATCAAGGCAATCAACAGCGAGGCGAACAAGTATCAGAAGCAAATCCAGAACAACATTAAGCTCCAGAACCAACAGGAGGCAAGTTTAGCAAAACTTAGAACCCAGCTGGCTTTGGACAATGCCGAGTTTGCAGAGCTGGGCAACTCAATGCAGGACGCGGCTCGTAAAGCCGAGCTCGGCAAGCGCATTGCAGAAACCACCGAGGAGCTCAAAGCTCAGGAGGAGGCACTCGGGGACTATCGCCGGTCAGTTGGTAACTACGAGAAGGCAACGGAGAACCTCAAGCAGGAACTCTCCGACCTTACCCAGACACTCATCCAGATGGCTCAGTCCGGGGATACGAGTTCTGAGACGTTCAAGGGGATGATTAAACGAGCCGGTGAACTGAAAGGAGCTGAGGACCTGGTCAATACAGCTATATCCAACGTTGGTAAAGGAACTGAAACCATACAGGCAGTTACCAGCGCCACGTCAGCTTTGACTTCCGTATGGGGCCTTTGGACCACAGCCACTCAGGTACTGGGGAGCGAGAATGAGGAGCTCAATGCTACCATGACGAAGATGATAACCATCATCACGGCTCTTTCCTCTTTGTCTTCTCTCCAAGCAGCTCTCTCCAAGACCGAAGCCACTTATCGAGCTGCATCTAACTTGGTTCAGCTGGTTGGCATCAACCAGACTCTCGCCGAGACGAAAGCGATAGCTGCTAAAAATGCCGTACAAGGAGCTGGCAACATCCTCACCAAAGCAGCAGCAGCTGCCACATGGCTTTGGAACGCGGCTTTGGCTGCCAACCCCGTTGTATTGGTGGCAGCGGCAGTGGGCGGATTGGTGGCTGGAGTGGTTGCTCTTACGAACGCATTTAACAGTAACACGGAAGCTCAAGAGAGAGCAACCCGGGCAATGGAGGCATACAATCGAGCTGCCGAAGCCTCCACGTATGTACTGGATCAGATCGAGACCAAGCGGAACACTCTGTCCAAAGCCGAGGAGATCCGGGGCAAGAGAGAAATAGAAAATCTCAAAGCCAACCATGCCACGTCGGAACAGATCGCCGAAGCTCAGCTCAAAACAGCCAACAAGCTCCGCGAGATTGAGATGAGTGCAGCTCGTCAAAGACAGATGGCTGCAATGGATGAGTTCGACTCCTTGAAGAAGGTGATTGCAGCCAAGGAGGAAGAGCTCAACACGTGGTCCGGAAGCTTGGACAAATACAAGGAAGCCAAAAAGGAACTCGATGACTTGAAAGGTCGATACCAAGAACTGTTCCGGACAATCGAGAATGAGGGAGCCGCAGTTGCCAACTTGGCTCTTGAAATTGCAATAGCCAACCGGGAGGCTCAGCAGGACATTGCCGATAAGGCTCTGGAGGTTGCTTTGAAGAACTCGGAAGCCATGCAGAAGATCCGGGAAGACGATCTCAGGTTCCAAACAACATTCCAGTCTACGAGCATCGCCATCCGGATGGAGTATGAGAAAAAGCTCTACAAGGCAGCTCAGGATGGAGCCCGGGAACGTCTGGCTCTCCAGAAAGCTCACGGCAAAATTACTAACAAGGAGTATCAGACGGCTCTGAATGCCATGGCTCGGTCTGACAAGCAGTTCTACGAGAACCAAGCCAAACAGCTCAATGACTACCTTGCTGGGGTGAGAGCAAACATATTGGCTGTAGCTTCCGGAGGCACAGTCGATATGCAGATTGCTCAGGTTACTCAGAAGTACCAGGACGCCATGAAGGAGCTGGCCAACATTCAGCCTCCCCAGTTCGTGAGAGGTATGAGCGAGGAGGAATACCAGAAAGAGTATGCCGCTTATGAGCAGTTCCTGGTCAACAGAGCCGAACTCGAGATACAGATACAGCAAAACCTCCAGGACGAAATCAAAAAGATCCGCGAGGACGCTACCAAACAGCAACTTGACCGGTTCAACCAAGCTCTCAACGAACAGTATGCCGAGGACCTCTCGAAGACAGCGGACAACGAAAGGAAGAAGCTGGAGCTCGAGAATGAGATGCTCCAGAAGCAAATCGAAGCCAGGAAAGCTGCCGGGGAGAAAACCTATGAGCAGGAGGCCCAGCTCCGAGCCAACAATCTTCGTCTCCAGCAAATGGACCTCGACAAGGAGCTCGCTCAAGCCGAGTTAAATCACAAGTCCAAATATGAGATCCGGAAAAGGTATCTGGAGGCAGAGTTGGCAGCAGCTCAAGGAAACGAGGACGCCATTGCTCAGATCCAACTTGAGATGGCCGAGAATGAAGAGGCTTTATGGGAGGAGCGAATTGAGAAGCTCAGGGAGTATGCTGAAATAGCATCCGGCTTTGCTAATGCTTTCAATGACTTGGCCAGTGCTCTCGGGGAGCGCCGGGTTCAGGAGGTAGAAGAACAATACAGCCGGGAGGAGCAGGCATTGGCAAACATGTACGCTAATGGCCAAATCACGGAGGCCCAGTACAACGAGAAGAAAATAAAGATGGAGAAACAGAAGGAGAAGGAGTTGGCCAAAATCGAACGGGAGCAAGCTATCCGGGAGAGGGCAATGGGATCCTTCGAGATTGGCATCAATACTGCCATCTCCATCATGGCATCGGCTAAAATGGGATTCCCTTTGGCTATCCCGTTCATTGCAGCAGCTGCGGCTTTGGGAGCAGTTCAGATGGCAGCTCTTTGGGCAGCTCCTCTGCCGAAAGCCGCAAGAGGTAAATACATTGAGGGACCCAGTCATGCCGCTGGAGGAGTGCACATTGAAGCCGAAGGAGGCGAGACCATCATTAACAAGAAGTCGAGCCGTATGTTCCTTCCTCTCCTGTCTGCCATAAACGAACTCGGTGGCGGAGTACCGTTCACTAAAGTTGGATCGGACGGGGGATATGCTATCCGATCATTCGCTGAGGCGTCGGAACCTATGAATCGGCTTGACATGGAGAGGGCAATTCAAAAAGCATTTGGCCAGGTGAGAGTGATTGCTACAATCGAAGATATTCGGAGGGAAGATGCTAACTACGTGCAGATTCAGGACCGGGCTAATTTTTAAATAATCCAGCACAAATAGTATTTCAATATCTATTAGGAATAATTATATTTGTATCGAAATAATTTGGCACATGATATTCATCAACTTAAAAGGCGCAATTGACTCCGAAGAGAATCGGGTCATGATGGAGCTTTGGGGCGGGACCTCAGAGATCTGTTCCGTGGAGACCTTCCGCCGGGTACTTGATGAACACCCCGATGAACAGGGGGTGTGCATCAACATTGACTGTGACGGGGGCTCTGTTGAGGAGGGCTTCAAGATTTATGACCTTCTTCGCATGAGTGGGAGGACTATATACACAAATATTGTCGGGGGATGCCACTCGATGGCAGTGTGCATCCTGTTGGCAGCTCCGGCAGAGAACCGGTCGGCAAACAGGAATTGCCGGGCACTCATCCACAGGGTATATATGCCGGTCGGGGATTGGCTCACTTCCGACGATGCTCGCAGCATTGCCGAGGAGCTTGCTCTGGAGGAGGAGGCTATTCTCGACGTGTACGTCGAGAGGACAGGTCAGGACCGGGAACGGCTCCGCAATGTCATGCATGAGGAGCGCATCCATGATGCCAAATCACTTCTTGACTTGGGATTCATTTCCAAAATCAATTCATACAACACAAACCAAATTTTTAATGCTATGACAAAAAACGAAAAAAGCGCTTATGAAAAATTCATGAGCAAAGTCAAGGCATTCCGGAATGGCAAGAAAGGCGCTCCCGCCAACTTCGACTATCTGGATGCTGAGGGTCAGGTCGTTCTCCAGACCGTAGGTGAAGAGGACAATCTGGCCGAAGGTGTAGAGGCAACTCTCGCCAACGGCGAGACGTCGGGCACTGTCGTTCTGGAAGACGGCCGGGTGGTTACTGTCGAGGACAACATCGTCACCAGCATCGAGATGGAGGACACCGAGTCTCTCGAGGACCGCGTTGCAGCACTGGAGGCAATGCTCGACGAGGCAACGAACCTCATCGAGGAGCAGGAGAACGAACTCCGCAACCTTCGTGGTAGCAACTACCGCCCGAAGAACCGCAAGACGGTTCTGCCCGGAGGCAAGAAGCCCGAACCCTCGGCAGCTGACCTCAAGAACGAAGCTCGCGAAAAGCTCCAGAAGGTCAACGCTGCCAAAAAGATTCTCAAGTAGTCAAACTCAAAAACTTTAAGAACTATGGCAGCTAAAAATGGCGGATTTCTTGACATGGACAAGTTCACTTTTTGTGGACGTGTCATTCAGGCAATCTCGGAGATGATTATGGAGGACACCATTCAGGGTCCTGACATCAACTCCATTCACACAGTTTTCCCCGACATCGTCACTAACACCGAGGTGGGTTACATCGGTGAGGGTGGCATGGTCGGCGTGGTCAACACCGGGTGTAACCCGACTCCTCAGCTGTGGAACATCAACACCCGCAAGCTGAAATGGGAGCCCGGCATCTGGGAGATCCTCCTGTCCCAGTGTTACACTGACCTTCAGCAGTCGGCAACTATCTACTCTCTCCGCACCGGCGTCGACATTCCGGACTTCACGGATACGGACTACATGAACATCGTCATTGAGGTTCTGGAGCGCTCCATTATGGACTTCTGGTACCGCCTGTTCTGGTTCAACGACAAAAACGCCAAGAACGTTACCGACAGCGGTATCATTACGGATGGGCTCGACCTGAAATTCTTCACCATCATCAACGGTTTCTGGAAACAGATTACCACACAGGCTACAGCCAATCCGTCCCAGCGCGGAGCAACAATTACGGAAAATGCCGGGGCATCTTACGCAGCTCAGAAGCTTACTCCGGACAAGGCCAAGGAATACATTCAGTCGGTCGTGTTCAGTGCCCCGCTTCTGCTCCGTCAGCAGTCTGACAAATTTATCCTCGTTACCCAGTCTGTCTACGATGCCTATCAGCAGTCTCTTATGGACGCTTGCTGCCTCGAGTCGGCTCGCTTAGCTCTGCTGAATGGCATGGAGGCTCTCAGCTTCAATGGCATCCCTGTCATCGCAATGCCCATCTGGGACAAGATCATCGCTACGTCGGAAGACACTGGCACGAAGCTCAACAACCCCCATCGAATCCTCTTCACCTCGAAGAGCGTCCTCGGCATAGGTGTTGATGCAATCGACAGCTTCGAGAAGATGCGGATCTGGTACGAGTACAAAGACCGCGTAGTATACGTAGAACTCATGGGCCGGGCGGATGCCAAGCTCACTAACCCGGATCTGTTCTCGGTAGGTATCTAACCCTCAAAAATCTAAGAAAATGCCAGGACTTGATTGTTCTAAGATCAAAACAGGATTCACCAACCAGGTGTGTGGTAAGCCGGCAATCGCCGGCACCACCGCCAGGGTGATTCTCCTCAGCTACTCGGACGTCGACAAATCGAAGTCTGTTGTAACTGACAACGTTATCTCTTCGCTCATCCTCAAGGCAGGTGCCACTGGTTACGAAGTCGACTCGCTGCCCAACGCAACAGTTGGCTCGGACACCATCAATGCTGGCACGTATCTCAAGACCCACCAGCACAACGTGGTCGTCCGAATCTTCAAGAAGTCGGAAGCAGCCAAGAAATTCGTAAACGGCCTGACCAATGCCCGCGTCATCGCTATCGTCGAGAACAACGACACCGGAGACAACGGGGACACCAAGTACGAGGTGTATGGCTGGGACTCGGGTCTGGAGCTCACCGAAATCACGGTCACGACCGAAATGACCGACGGCGTCGCTTACCAGGTAACTCTGGCCAACGGCACAATCGCTCAGGAAGGTTCGCTCCCGATGAGCCTCTTCAACACGGACGAGAAGACCACCGACCTCATGGTCGAGGGACTCCTTGCCGGAGGCAGCACCGGGTGTACGGTAAAGGGCATGATGGAGTTTCTGAATGATACTGAGGAGTCCGTAGGAAATATGGTTCCCATCACCCTGACTCGAGACAGCTGTCAGATAGTTACCAAAGTGAACATGCCCGCAGCTCCTACGTCTCCGAATCTGGCTGTTGCATTCCCGGGATCGGGACTTCCGGCAAACTACATCTTCGTCAATGGTACTACAGGAGACGCAGCTAATCCGCCCAAACTGTACTACACCAACAACTCTGGGCCCTCCCAGACGGAAACCCAGTGGGGTGCCAAGATTGACGACGCAAACATCCGGAAGCTGTACATCAACGGAGAGTATGTCATCGTTCTGAGCACCTATGTAGGTGCCCCGAAACCGTAGCACTCATGACTGACATGCTCGAAAGACTGAGAGCTTACCAATCCAAGTATGGGTCCCTGAAAGGCGAAGCCTATCGGGCCCATACATTGGAATTGGAAAAGAACCCCGCTCTCCATCGAGAAGTAGATGAACTTTCTCGGTACTTTTTGAATAAGTCAGTTTCCCGATGCGGCTTCTGCCTGATCGAAGCCGACTTAGCACTAAGACGAATAACAGAACAACAGATGAAAAACGTAGCACACCCCGATTACGAACTCCGAGCAGGTACTCTGCTCCACGACCCAATCAACAAAGAGTTCAGCAAGATCCTCACTCCGAGAAACATCACGGAGGAGCTTTGCTTGTACCACATCGCATTCAACAAGGATGCTCTTTCGTACTTCACCCGGGTCCCCGAAGACCTGAACGACCGGCTGGAGAAGTTCATGGCACGTTACGGCAAGGAGATGCCGGACAAGGACGTGGAAATCAAGAAGCGCCAGGCTCAGGTTCTGAGCAAGCAGATCGAGTCCGTGAAAGCCGAACTCGAAGAGCTGAACAAGAAACAGACCGAGCTGAACGCCAAGCTCGATGAGTACTCCAAAGCCATGGGAGCAATCCATGCCATTCTCGACTCGGCATTCGCAAAGGAGAAGACCGAGGAGAAGACCGAGGAGAAGACCGAGGAGAAGACCGAGGAGAAGACCGAGGAGAAG
>OLHE01000503.1_pt1 | contig 31832 bp, 57 predicted proteins | sample 1605821 | NCBI WGS metagenome assembly OLHE01 (sample SAMN03283250) | human gut metagenome | biome: human-associated habitat; material: feces | host: Homo sapiens | place: USA | collected 2013
TAAGACAATATATGTATGCCGTGAAAAACGGTATTGACACATTAAACACTAAAGGGTTAACACTTAAACGATGAAAGGACAACTTTATATAGACAATAAGAACATCTTTACTGAATTGGGTGTCGCCACTATGCAGGGTAATTACGGTGAATTGGTAGCGTTTTCACCCTCTAAAACCCCGGACAGCAACGATTGGGCAGAAGAGGACGGCAGAGAGTTTGACCTTTCGGAAATACATCTTGACACGAAAGAGGTCACGCTTGAATTCGGCTTCTTTTCGGAGTGGGGGTATAATGACTTCGTAGTCCTGTTGTCTGATATGGGATACCATGATTTCAACTTTCCGCAGTTGGGACGTACATTTAGATTGAGGTTATCCTCGCAGAACAGTTTTGAGATGTATAGTAACACCGAACGCTCTAAGTTCACTTTTGCCAATGATTTCCCGCGCCCGTATGGCTATATCTATCAGGAACCGATGAATAGCATTCTGCTGCCGAAAGGTTACGAGTTGGATGGTGTGGACTTATCTGTTTATGGTGTGCTAATTCTCAAAGGCAGTAATGCGGAAATATTCAAAACCCCGGCTGTGAAGAAGAACTTCTTGCGGAACTTCAAGTATCGGGATGGCGCTGTCTATGACGGTGAATACGTGAAGTTCCAGACGAAAGATGTGAACCTTAAATGTTTAATGCGTGCACCGGACTTCGATACGTTTTGGAGGAACCGTGACGCTCTTTTGTATGACCTCACTAGGCTATCCACCAAGACCGATGCCGAAGGATACGAGTATAAAGACGCGGAGCGCATGTTTTATGTTGACGAATGGAATGAAAACTGTCCATGTTATTACAAAAGCTGCAAAACTGACAGCTTTAATCCTATTGATGGTATATGGTGGGCGTTTACTCTAACTCTTGTATTTACCAGCTTTCGACTTGGAAATACCGAATATTTGCTTGCTTCGGAAGCAGGGGAGCTTATAGTAACCGAAGATGAAAAATATTTTATTGATTTAGGAGATTAGAATATGATTACTTTACATAACGGCAATGAAACAATCGAGCTTCTGACGGATGATAATAGTTATTCCTATGAAGCTGTAATGGGCGAAGATGCACTTACACTGTATTTCTCTTATCCGGGCTATCTGAATGTCCCTGTAGGTTCATGGTGTGAGTTCTACGGCAAGCGTTATTCCTTGAAGAAAGACAGCAATTTCAAGAAGAACGGAGAAAGGAACTACGACTATACGCTTATCCTTGAAACCTCGAAAGCCGATACGGAACTTTGGAAGATACGCAATACGGTAGACAACCGTATCAAGTTCCCTTATACCGCCAAACCTAAAGAACACCTCAAACTAATTGTCGATAATCTGAACAGGCGTTCTTCGGGCTGGGTAATCGGTGACTGTATAGATGGTACGGAAAAGCTGATTAACTACAACCATACCTATTGCTTGGACGGTTTAAGCCAACTGGCAGAAATTTATGAAACAGAATATCAGATTACGGAAGCTGTTATAGAGGGTGTGCATACAAAGACTGTACACCTAAAGAAAGTCGAATACAACAAGGATAATCCCCTTACTCTTTCTTATGGTAAAGGACATGGCTTTAAAACTGGTGTAGGACGGGAAAGCGGTGACATTCCGCCTGAAATTATCCTTGTAGAAACGACTGATAGAAACATAGATTATTCTAAATACGGTGCGAAAGAATTGCTGATGCCCAAATCACAGACCATTCGTTATGACGGTACGCACTTCGATGGAGAGGACGGTTTCAACGCTGCTATCTCCCGAACTTATAAGGCTGACGAATACGGTACGGCCGTTATGCGTGCCGACCATGAGCTAACCACTGCCAAAGAGGATAGCCTGGATTGCACAGAGATTTACCCGTCACGCGTGGGAAAGGTTAGTGAGGTTAGAACAGTAGATACGAAGAAGCATTTCTATGATTTTTACGATAATGATATTCCCGATAACCTCAATTTTAAGGATTGTCTTATCGAGGGTGAGAAGATGACTGTTATCTTTCAGTCCGGCATGCTTTCCGGTAAAGAATTTGAAGTGAGGTACACCCATGTAGGGCGTAAATTCGAGATAATCCCGCAGGAGATAGACGGTATCACCATGCCGGACGGTGGCGTATGGATGCCGGAAGTTGGCGACAAATACGCAGTGTTCGGTATCCAGTTGCCCGAAGCCTATATCAGTGACAATGCTACAAGAACGGGCGCATCATGGGATGTGTTCCGGGAAGCCGTCAAGTATCTCTACGAACATGAAAACAAGATGTTCACTTTTACTGGTACATTGGATGGCATTTGGGCAAAGAAACGTTGGTTACAGGTTGGCGGTAAAATCGTATTGGGTGGTTTCGTGAACTTTACGGACAATCAGTTCCATCCCGAAGGCTCTCTTATCCGTATGGTAGGTATCAAACGGTTTGTAAATAACCCGTACAGCCCCGAAATAGAACTGTCCAACACTCCGGTAGGTACATCCGTTGCCAGTGAACTTAATAAGATAGAAACGAACGAGGTGCAGGTTGAGGAGAACCACAAGAAGGCACTTCAATTCACCAAGCGTTACTATCGTGATGCAAAGGAGACAATGGAAATGATTGCCGACAGCCTGCTAAACTTTTCCGGTGCAATCAACCCGATAACGGTTGCCACGATGCAGATGCTCGTTGGTGATGAAAGCCTCCAGTTCCGTTTCGTGAACTCCAAGACCGACCCGGTGGTAGTCAACCATGATATTAGTTATAATCCGAGTACAAAGGTTCTGAACGTTCCGGCAGGTATCATCCAGCACATGACATTAGGGATTAAGACCTTATCCAATGCTCATGCAGCCGGTGATTACAAGTATTGGGATATGGCGGAATACAATTCCCCCTCACTTGTCAATCCGGAAAAGAAATTCTATTTATATGCCAAGTGTAGTAAGGATAACCAATCAGGGATATTCCTTTTGAGTGAAACTGCTATTGCGTTGGAACAGATAGACGGATATTATCATCTGCTTGTCGGTATCCTTAACAGTGAGAATAACGAGGAGAGAAGCTTTGCCACTTTGTACGGATTTACGGAGATATTGCCCGGACGAATAACTACGGATAAGATAGTTTCTTCTGATGGTAAGACTTATTTTGATTTGGTAACGAATGAGATAGCCGGACGTATCAGGTTTTTGAATGGTCTTATTTCCGGTTTGGTCGGTATCGGTAATGACGATGGTATTAATGCCGGTATGTCCGGTGAGGGAAATTCCGGTTCTGATGTACGTATATGGGCTGGAGCCAATGAAACAAATAGGGGAAAAGCTCCTTTCAGGGTACTTCATGACGGTAAATTAATAGGTACTGATGTGGATTTATCAGGTATTATCCATCTCAATGCCGAATATCTTAAAATATCTAATGGTATTGATATTGATAGCGGAAGCCTTATTACAAAAAGCGCTCATTTAGTGTTGCCGGAAATTGAAGGTGATTATTCACGTGTAATTCGTTGGGTGGTACCCTTGTTTACAAGGGTTATTATACAAATACGGCTAGAAACAGCTAATTCCAGCGTGCTTATAGCTCCTAACGGTGATGCGTTGAATCCGGTTTCATCGCTTTCAATTAATGTAGGAATGGATTCCGGGGAAATAGTTGGCTTTAAAAAGAATGGTTATACTTATTGGAGTGTATTCAAACATATGCATGAGGAGTTGTAAACCTGCAAATAACAAACCTTTTACCAATTGTTCGTTATCTGCGATGTAAAAAAATGGCAAGTCTGTTTCTCTGAACTAATTTTGTGAAAAACAGAGAAATGGGTATGTTATTTAGAAAATTATCAATGTGGTTGCATAAACTGTGTGAAGATGCACGGAGCTTTGATAATAGACTTTTAAGAATAGTAGCATAGAATACACAAGCCTTTGAGCTAACGTACCCATACGTTGTGCTCAAGGCTTTTTTATTGATATAACATTATGCCGTTAATAAAGAAGAAAATATCAGAGTTGCCTCTTGCCGATAGCCTAAAGGGATTATATACCATTGGTTACAAAATCATAGATGGTATCAAGACCAGTGTAAAGGTTAGCTTGGAAGATATTCAGACCGCTTATCAGGATGTCGTTAATGCAATTAAAAAATCCGAGGAAGCGACCAGTAACGCAAATAATGCTGCTGTAACCGCCGAAGAAAAAGCCACCGCCGCTAATACAGCCGCCCTAAATGCCGAAAAGGTTGCCAACAATCCGACATACATCGGCAAAGATCACTATGTCTATGTGTACAACAAGGATACGGGAAGCTTCGACAAGACGGATATTTATTGCAAAGGTGAACCGGGAAGTTCTTTCCGTGTAGCCGGCGAATACGCCACCCTTGAAGCCTTGAAATCCGCTGTCCCCGATGGTTCGGCAGTTGACGGGTTCATGGCTGTAGGTACGGAAGCCCCTTATGATTACTACGCATGGGTGAACGGCGAATGGGTAAACCAGGGGAAGATTGGCGGCATAGACGAGGCACCAACTGATGGAAAGGCATACGGTCGTAAGAATGGGGATTGGGCGGAAGTTTCTGATAAGAAATATGTCGATGACAGCATTTCAAGCGCTCGTAGTGTTGGCTACATGATGCAGCTTACAGAGATTGACGCTACCGGGTTGGATGAGAATACGTGGTATCCGGTTACGATTGCTGCTGGAGAAAGAATGAACATACGAGTAGAAGTGCTGGTATCATTAGATAGCGGTACAAAACCGTCATGGTCTACACATGAGAGAGGTTTTTCTACTCGTAAAATTTGGGAATTTGCTCCGAATGCTTGGGGCGTTAATCGTGATAGCAATATTACTATATACTTATCAGATTTCGTTCATGCAGATATAGACCCTGTGAGGGGTTTAGGTAATTTGAGCCACTTTGATACATGCTATGTTTTTGTACGAGGTGGTGGTAAATATTACTTTTATGCTTCTCATGAAGCAAAAGTTATTCTTCATACCGATACATATATAGCAGGCGACCAAAGTGTTAGTCCAACTACTGACCCCCCTGCGGTAATAGTGGCGAATATAGCAACGAAGAAGTATGCGGATGATATTGCTTATGGTAAAGTTATCGTTGTTTCTGATATTTCTAAATTTTTATATAGTGTAAATCTTAATGGAACTGATGCCGAACAACGAATAGTTGATTTATTTGGCAGTATTGATAATTTTAAGAATGTTGTAGCTGATATTTTAGCTAATCATACAAGATATTATTTTCACATTAATAATGATCCCAATAATAATTGTATAGAATTAGGTTGCGTAAATGCTTGGAGGGCAAATGATAGTACGTCTTACGAACTACATTTTATTATTACTTATTTTGGAAATAATCCTGTTAAGATGTTTACCAATCGTATTTCTATTATCTCAAATGATGATAATAGAGAAAGTAAAGTAATTATTGCTTCTCTTGTTAATAGTGATAATATTAGTGTTGTTACTAAGAAAGCCGCTGCCGAATACGAGGCTCTTGGCTCTAAGGATGCCAATACAGTATATTGTGTAACCGATTAAAACAACAATTATGAGTAACGAAAATAGTAATCTTAGAGTTGGTTCGGCTGGAGCTGGGCTGTTTGTGGGTGGTACTGAAATCATGGCTGGAGGGGTGGAAAATTTACTAAAGGAGATTACCATTGCACCGGATTTTAATGCAAGTAATATAACAAGTACATTAATTGCTAACCTTAGCAGTAAAGAGTTGACTTTAACAAGAAATGGTGATGTTACTTCCATTCCCAAACAGCACATCGAGTGGTATTCATACAACGGAAACGCGTATGTAAAATTACAGTCCGATGAGGATGTTTATGTTTTAACAATAATTCATATGGGAGAGAGCACAAGCTATGAAAAAAAAATAAAAACTAATCTTATTGAGATGAATGTACCTATGAATATAGGATTTTATGTAGTCTTTATAATATTTGACAAAATATGATGAAACTAATCTTTTTAGACAGCAAATTTGCGAAATTTATCCTCTTTGGCAGCTATCATACAATCATGCTCTTCGGCTTCATCCTTACGAAGCTGAAAGAGTTGTCCGAAACAACCATACGCCATGAGCGTACACATCAGAAACAGTTCTTCGAGTGCATGGAGATAGCGGCTATCCCATCCGTATTATTGTCATTCCATGTCAGTGCATGGTGGTTGTTACTTATCCCGCTATTCTACTACATTTTGTATTTGACAGAATGGTTTGTGAGCTTTATATACCATCTGTTTACAGACAACATAATAGGCAGCGGTAAAGTAAACGCCAATGCCTATCGAGCGAGCGCATTTGAAATGGAAGCCAAACTTAACCAGGATAACCCGAACTATCTGAAAGAGCGAAAGTGGGGTGCATGGTTCAGATACTACGGTAAGATATGAAAATCCCGTCCTACTCTCACGAGCAAAACGGAATGACAGTAGTTAGCTTATTGATAAGAGACGCAAAGATATGAATAATTGACAAATAACGATAAGATGAAGAATAACATTATTACCCAAAGCATACCGGGTGGTTTCTCGGTAATAGCAAGCAGTTTTATTGCACAGTCATTGGAACACATGATACCGTGGCTGATAGTAACATTTTCAGTCGTTGTATGCGATTTGATGTTCGGGATAAGGAAATGCTTGCTATTGGGTGAAGAATTTCGGTTTTCAAGTGCCGTGCGCCGTACTATGGGTAAAATGGTGACATACTTTGCCTTTGTTTGTATGGTGGTGATGATAAACATTGCTTCCGGCAATAAATGGAATATTGATGTGTATTCATGCTTGTTTGTCTGCTTCATAGAGTTCTGCTCTATCATAAGCAATATCTTGAAGCCAAAGGGATATAATTTCAACTTACTGAAAGCGTTGGGATTGTTCGGAAAGAAAGTGCTCGATGTCGAGAAAGAAGATATGAGTGAAATAATAACTAAAGATAAGGAGTAACAAAATGAAAAAGAAACTGATTATCGCAGCGATTGTTATCGCTATCATCGTGGGAGTTATGCTGTACATGCACTACACTCCGTTTTGGGTGAACCTGACTACTGTTGTATCATTCGGTGTCGGTGTTGTTGCCGGATGGGTGGCTCGTTTAGTTTATGACAAATATTTCAAGGAGGACGCGCAGAATGAAAATATTGATTGACAACGGACACGGAAGCAACACTCCAGGCAAGTGTTCACCGGACGGAAGATTGAAAGAGTATGCGTATACCCGTGAGATTGCCATACGTTTGGAAGCGGCATTGCGCAAACAAGGCGTTGATGCAGAACGTATCGTCAAAGAGGAAATAGACGTTCCCTTATCGGAGCGTTGCCGTAGGGCGAACGAATACAAGGCAAGTGACACAATCCTCGTATCTATCCACTGTAATGCAGCGGGAAGCGGCTCTGAATGGATGCAGGCACGTGGTTGGGAAGCGTGGACTTCGGCAGGTCAGACGAAAGCCGATAAATTAGCTGACAGCTTATATGCGGTAGCCGGACGACTTTTGCCGGACATGAAGATACGCAAGGATATGTCAGACGGTGACGCGGATAAAGAAAGCGGGTTCTACATCTTGAAGCACACGAAGTGTCCGGCAGTCCTTACAGAGAACCTATTCCAAGACAATAAGGAAGATGTTGGCTTCTTATTATCGGAAGAGGGCAAACGGGCAATAGTGGACTTGCATGTGCAGGGAATTGTGAACTATTTGAATAACTCTAAAAAGTAAACATCATGGCAGCAGAAGTTTTATCATTTCAAAAAGAAGAAGGCAAAACAGCGTATTACGCAACGTTTGTCAGTGACGGTAATCCCGTTACCATACAGATAAAGAACAAGGGCGGAATGGTGACTGTATTTGCCAATATCGAGGGCATGAATCCTATCCCGCTTTCCCCAAATGCCAATCAAGCCTTAGGCCCTTCCAATGTGATATTTCGTCTTATTGGCATAGCGGCAGGTATGGAAATTACAATAAGAAGTGCTACGAAAGTGTCAGAAGCGAAAATGATTAAAGAGGGATAGCCTTATGAAACCAATCACTATCCCTCACATCAGCATTCCTATAATCGGCATTCCCGTAATCAGCATACTTACCATAGGGTTTCCCGGTGCTGGCGGAAATAAGCCGCATCCATTTCCTGACGAAGGGTATTTATTATTGTCGGATGGCACTCCGTTATTGTTGGCTAACGAAGAGCCGATATTGCTTGCAAGTAAAAATAAATAGTAGTATGGAAGAGAAAACAGAAAAAGGACAACAAATTGGACAACTCCCCAAAAGAGACGTTTTGACGGGTAATGAGCAGTTTCCATTTCAAGAAGACAGAGAAAACGGTTCTATCACCCCTAACGCCCTAAAGAGTTTCATTAGTTCCGGTCTTGCGGATGACGAAGACCTTGTGTCTGTAGACAAAGGGGAAAACTTAAGTGTTTTAAAATTTGCCGACCGCCCTTTTAGTCCTGACAGATTCAGCGGCAAGGGGTATAAGATATTGCGTAGGAATATTGTTGGTGGAAAGAATATTCTTACCCAGGAAATGATAAATCAGCCTGATACTATATACGAAATCAGGTATGATTTTGATTTGGATGGCGCTGAGATAAGCATTCCTGAAGGGTGTATTCTAAAATTTAATGGGGGGCGTTTTTTAAATGCGTTGAATATCAAAGGGGATGTAGAAAACAAATACTTAATGCCGGAATGGTTTGGCGCGTCCAACGACGGTAAAACAGACAGCTCTGATGCATTTAATGCAATCGTGCGGATATGTCGCAGTATAAGATGTTCCAATAAGAAGACTTATCTGTTTACCAAAGACATAGATGCAAAGATTTTGAATGAATTGTCGATTGACATGAATATGTCTTCTTTCATAGATTTCCATATTGTCATAAACATGAATGATGGAATAAATGATTGGAGATCGGCATACCCTTCTATCGGGCTTTCAATCAAAGAAGGATTTATCATGTCTAAAGGCAGCGATACGAAATACCGTAATTGGCAAATTCCTGTCATAATCAGTGGGGTTCCTGTACATTTGGATAATATGAATATAAGGCGGGTTCCTTATATACTGGCATTGGCTGATAGATATATTGATGTCATGCGTTGGCATAATGTCATTTATTATTCATGGGAGGACACCTATTCAGATGTAACATACCGGCTTGATGCTATAAATGTGGTGTTAAGGGATGGTACTATATCCAAAATGAATGAGGGACAAGAGTTAGCGGGAGATGCTTGGATATTTAATTCGGTAAATGAATTCAGAGGGTATAACGAAAAAAGGACTTTTGATTATAAGTTAGGTACATTCAGAGAAGGACTGTATACTAACTTCATTAATTGCATTCAAAGCAATATAACATTAACTCAAAAAATCAAAGCTAATTTTACCGGCTGTCACTGGGAAATCAGCGGAGTTACAATTGAAGGTAGTGGAGGTCTCATTCAAGCCAACTTTATAGGCTGCTATTTTTATATGAATAGCAGGATATTAAGTGAAAATCAAGGCGTAACATATATTGGTTGTTATTTTAGAGGGTTATGGGATAAAGCCGGAGATATGACAATGCCTGAGTTTTTGAATAATACTGATATTGTGGATATGAATTGCGTATTTCTCAACTGTAGAATAGGAGGAACATTGGTTGATACAAATTGGTATAAAGCCTGTTATTATAATTATAATAGAACGACTACATTAGGAATGCGTCAGTATGTTATGGACGCTTTTAACAAAAGAAATATTGAATTAAGGGATACCGGTAATATTATTAATAATAGGGAAAATGGAAGTTATAAATATACAATATATCTGTTGTGTGGAGAAAATATACCTATTGCCAAACGTGTTCTTAATATAGATATTACCGATAGTGATAAAGAGAAAACGCCATATTTCTATATAAACCCGGGTAAGAACTATGGGTTTGAGGTATACAGAGAGTCACCTAACGGGAAAAAAGAAGTTGTTGTTGGATTCAGTTCGGTTAATGACGTTGAAACCTTATCGTTTCAGGATTTTTCAGACTGTGCATTAATCGGTGAACATGATTCTACCTGGTCGAGCATGAAGACATCGGTATTGCTGTGGAAACCTGTAAAGGACGATATACCGGACAAAACTTTATACCCGCATTTCTTTTACAATCAGGGAGTCTTGGTCTCAACGAGTGGGAATTTAAAAAGTCCGCTTACTGATTTTCTCGCAATTCCATATTTAAATGTAGGAGTTACTTCACAACGTCCTGGCAATGCAGATAATGGTTTTCAATTTTTTGATGTGACCCTGCGTAAACCTATATGGTGGAACGGTTCTTCATGGGTAGATGCCAATGGAGCTACGGTATAGTGTTTTACTAATTATTTATGGTATGAAAAATAACATCTTAGGTGCGGTGGTCTATCTATCCACCGCCATAGTATTCGGTGGCAGCACTGCACTGCTGATGCTCTTTATCAAGGAGAACAGCGACCGTTGCCACTACTATAACGGCAAGTGGAGCAAAATAGACTTGCTGTGTGGAGCTGTCGCGATATGTGCGGGTATGGTTGTAAATCATTATTTGTTGAGGTTATGAAAAAACTACCCTGGCTATTAGTTGTATTGCTGGCCATCGCTTGTGTGGCGGCGTGGTTCCGCCGGCTCGAGCCTTTGCCGGCAGAAATACGTACCGAAACAAAGATACAGACGGTTGTCAAACTTGATACAGTTCTTATCTCCGCACCGATAGCGGTCTTTTGGCAGATATTGCCGAATGACACTGTACGTATAGGTGATACCTTGCTTCATCGCAGAAAGGTTGTGTATGAAGATAGCCTGTATCGTGCGGTGGTGAGCGGATATGTAGACCCGCGACTGGATAGTATGACTGTGTATCCGAAGACGGTTTATCAGACGGTGACAAATGACATCTACCATCCGGTTCCCATCAAGCCGAAGAAAAAGCGTTGGGGATTAGGGTTGCAGACTGGGTATGGTTATCCGAGTGGAATGTACGTAGGCGCAGGAATAAGTTATAATCTATTTGTATGGTAAGAAAGAAATTAACGATGTAGAAGTTGGCTTGTAGCTGACACTCTTTCGGGGCTTAGAGTAAAAAGAAAGCCCCCAACGTTCAAATAATTATTGCCACATAAAAATTTGAAAAAAGCATAAGACACCGCACGTTGGAGGCTTTAATATCTTCAACACGGTATCTTATGCTTTGTTCGTATATAATCAAATATTTTATGTGGCAGGGCAAAGATAAATATAAAATTCAGAAAAACTATGTGTAAGTCAGAAATCTTTGCCGAAACAATCAATCTCGTGGCGCAGGAGACCGAAATACCCGCCAGCCGAATACTATCTTCGGATAAGGATACGGAAACCGTAGACGCCCGCTATTTGCTTGTACAGTTGCTTGTCGAAAGGGGAATGTACCCTTCACAGATAGCTCCTAAAATTCACAAGACCAAACGCGCGATAAACTACATGATTTCCAATTTCCAGGAACGTATGGAAGGTGGGAAAATGTTGAGAATATATTGGGAAAACATTAGGAAAGCGTTGGGAAACAACTGATTTCATGGCAGTATCGGTATTTATACTTTTGTGATGCGGTTGATTTTGACCGTAATACAAAATATAAATCTCTATGGAAAGAACGTATGTCTTCAATCAAGATGGGAACAACGGAAATGGTGGCGGAAGCAAATTCGACATCATGGCTATGTTGCCCAACTTGATGGGAAGCAAGGGTGTAGACCCCGGACTTCTCGCTTTACTGAACCAGGGACGTGGCAGCCAAGACCAATGGGGCGGCTCGTGGTGGTTCATCTGGATTATCCTTTTGTGGTTCTGTTGGGGCGGCAACGGCTTCGGCAACCGCTTTGGCAATGGTGGCGGTCTGCCTGCTGAGCTTAACGGTGATGTCGGTCGTGAATACCTGATGTCAGCCATTCAGGGCAATGGCAATGCCATCAACCAGCTTGCTTCTTCTTTGAACTGCTCTACCCAACAGTTACAGAGCGCCCTGTGCAATATCCAGGGACTTATCGCCAATGTGGGCAATCAGGTGGGCATGTCAAGCCAGCAAATCATCAACGCATTCCAGTCCGGAAATCAGGCTGTTCTTACTCAGATTGCAGATTGCTGCTGCAAGACTCAGAACGCCATTACCACAATGGGCTATGAGAACCAGCTTGCAATGTGCAATCAGACCAACGCGCTTGTCAACACAGCCAATCAGAATGCCCTTTCATTGCGTGACGGTGCGACCGCCAATACCAATGCTATCCTTGCGAAGCTGGACGCCATGCAGAACCAGGCATTGCAGGACAAGATTGCGGCTCTTACAGCAGAAAAAGCCACTTTGACTGCTGAAATCTCCCAACGTAACCAGAATGCTACTATCCTGAGTTCAGTAGGACAACAGATTGCTCCTTTGGCAGCAGGCTTGCAGGCATTGCAGTCCGATGTCGATGGAATAAAATGCAAGATGCCTAACACCGTTCCGGTTGTTTACCCTAATATTCAAGCCATCAACACAGACTGTTTCCGTGCTGCGGCTTTCGGTGCTTACGCCGGTGATGCAATGTATGGACGTGGCGGTTGTGGTTGTAACAACTACTGGGGTTAATTCCGGTAAGAAAGGGGGTAATTATGTGGCCTAACTTTTTTACAGGATTTCCTTTCTTGTTCCCTACTATTGGAAGGGCTAATTTCAATACCCTTCCTACGGTAGCCGTAACGGTCGGCACGGAGAACGTGACTTTGGAACTTCCTAACCATGCGTTCCGTAACAGAAGCTATGTAGGCGGTTTCTATGTCAGTCTCCGCCAGGCAATACCTGCCGGCACGACTGCTACACTCCCGATACTGATAGGGACTAATGGGGATACAAGACCGTTGCTGGCTTACAACAATGAGCCGGTGACTGTCGGCAACCTTGCCGGAACGGGTATCTACGAAATTCACTATAACAAGTACACCAACGAACTGTTCCTTGTTAACGGTGGGTATCGTCCGACAACCGCATCGACACCGACTCCGACAGCAGAAGCAACCGCTCAAAAGAGCAAGTAGTTAACATGGGGCTTTGTGGTTATTTCCAAAATGGGAATAGCCACACCCCTTTAAAATCAAACCAATATGTTTCAATCACTTCGTACCAATAACCAGTTGTATATACTTCATAAGGATGCTAATCCGTTTATCGAATACGGTCCGGTAGTCAGCGTTTCCGCTCCCAAGCCGAAATATCCTATGGCATCCCCTATGGGACAGTTGCCCCAAATGGAAATGGTTGTGGATGTCGTTGTCTGTATCAACGGGCAGAACACGACTTTCCAAAATCTACCTGCCGGCATGGATATAGCCGACTTCGGGCAGAACGGCAATATCGTAGTGTCATGCTCTCGTGATGCGATGAATAACGAGGTCGCTTCTATGAAGCAGAAAAGCATAGACATTATCAATAGCATGGACTTCCACAATTCCGTCATTGCGGGATGTGACAAGATGCTGACGCTCTTGAACCCCGAATTTGCAGAGAAACAACGTCAGGAGCAGGAAATATCATCTCTGAAAGGGCAAATGGCGGAAATGAGCAAGAACATGTCCGACCTTATGGATTTGAACAAACGGCTTATGGAACAGCTCGGAGTTGCTGAAACATCTAAAACAAAGAAATAATATGGGAATGTGGGAAATATTGGAAGAAGGACGCGGAGAATATGACCGTGACTTCGGCATGAGAGGCGGTAATCCTATGGAAGAAGCCTATAGAGAGGGTTGCCGTTATGGTTACGAAAAAGCCATGCGTGAGATGCAGGGCGGTGAAATGGGCTATCGTAACAGCGGTGGTTCACGCGGTGGAAACTATAGCGGCGGCTCAGATATGGGCGAACGCCGTATGCCGGGTTACTTCCCGGAATATCCGGTTTACAGCGAACGCCGCGGTTCACAGCCTTACGGTGATGATATGGGCGAACGCAGACGCAGACGCGCCAACGGAGAGTTCATGTAATGGAGAGGGGATTATTCCCCTCTTTTGCCAATCACTTAAAATCAGGAAAATATGAAACAAAGATTAGATACATACGACAGAATACCGCCTGCAATGGCTGACTATCTCAGCCAGTACGGATGGCATTTCAGCAAGAAGATGTGCCTATGGGCTGTTTCCCGCATGAAGATGGGAAACAAATCTACGGGTAAGGAGGAAAAACTTGAACCAATCAGCAAAGAACAGGTAGAGGAACTTCTTAAAAAGTACAGTATAAACCTGGAGAAGGATGCAGGGTACGACAGCGTTTACGTGGCAAACATGGCGAAGTCGGATTACTACAAAAGTATCACTGACGAAGCACATCTCGCATTGTTCATTAAGGATTACATAGATGATGTGGACGCTTACAATGGAATGCCTTTCACGCGGTTCTATGCCGACTGCATAGGCTCCGGCAATCCTATCATGTGGGAACAGATGATGTAGCCTATGATAATACAGGAATTTTACATACCGGATTATGATTGGGAAGTGCGTGTATATTATGCGGTGGACTGCTATTATACCGACCGTATCATCGCCGACCTTCAGCGGGTAGGATGCAGGGGGATGGATTTGGCGAATGCCTATAAGAACATGCGCTCCTGCAATCTGAATACGGGTATCACTTACTCCAATATCCGAAACAGGCAGACCGTAATGGTTATAGCCCTTACTTCTTCCCCGGCAGAGTTTCAAAACTCTTTCGACCATGAAAAGGGGCATCTATGCCGGCATATCTCACGGGCGTTCGGCATCGACCCGTATGGAGAAGAAGCGCAGTACCTTAGCGGATATGTGGGACAGAAGATGTTCCCGGTAGCGAAGAAATTTTTGTGTGAACATTGCAGACGTAGCTTATGTGGAATATAGTACAAGCCATTTTATCAGGCAAATCACGGGAAGAAGTATATAACATGCTTTCTCCCGAACAGAAAGAGACGCTGAACAGCCTTGCCATAGCAAATGGTATAAACCGCCAACAACGTAGAAAACTTGAACGTGATGCGAAAAAAGGATTACATAGACGAACTGCTTGAATTGGCGGACAATGTCCTTTACATGGACTATTGCCGCCTTTTCCAGGTTATCCAATGGAACGTTTAGAACGCTTTGAACGGGTTCTCCATTGGGTTATACCGCTTGCTGTTTTGGTGAGGGTATTAGCTTGGTGTCTCTAATTCTTTTACATCCTCTAAAGCCTTATATAGCACATATAGCGTACCTATGTGACATTTGAACAAGTCGGTAGCGCCTTCTTCTACGTATTGTGCGTAATCAAACACCAGTTCGATAAGCTCCCCTCTAAGTTCTTCGGGTGTTATGCTATGTTTGAATAATTCGTCTATTGCGCTAAGGTCGTATTGCTTTTTAGCGGGTGTTGTATTTCTTTCCATGATGAATATTTGTTTAGTCTTTTATTTAAAATGTAATTCGTTGTAAATCAGCCAAACTATAATTTTGTAGTTTGGGAACGAATTGAATAAAGCTTGCCCACCTCGTTTATAAAGCGAGCAAAGCTTGATGTTATTTGTTTTTACGTTCCTCTTCGAGCATTTCCTCTACATAGGAAACTTCATCGAGGTTAAAATCAAGGATATTTCTTACGTCCTTGTGTATTTGGATAAGTTTGTCTCTATTGTCACTGAACTTATCCATTGCCCTAATATCCCTGATTATGCGTTGGATAAATTCGCAAACCAATGTAATACCAATAGCCATTCCGTCAGCCGTATATTGCTCTACTGCCTTATCCATAGCCTTATCCGCAAAACTCATTGGAACCATATTGCCGTTTTCATCTTGCTTATAAGTAGCAATTTCTTTTCCGAAACATTCCTTAAAAGCATCGGATAAAGAAAAACTTGCATGAGTTTTCAAACAAGAAATCATGTACTGTAAATCGGCACAGGTAGTTTCTTGCACAATATCCCTCCAATCATCTTGCACCATTTCACCAAGAGCTGTATGATGTCTCAAATCATCTTCGGTTAGGTTTAAAGTTCTTATGCTACCGTCCTCATTGTAATCTGATTCTTCACCTCCATATTCGTTGATAGATTCAATCCTTTTTGAACAAGCATAAAATTTCCACTTCCCTTCGTATTCAGAAAAGTATTTATTGAGGGTATCATCCCATTCATGAAGCCTTGATAAAGAGCGATAAAACCACAGTTCCCATAAACAACTCTGATAAAACCGTTCAGCAAAGTCTCTATTTTCTTCCTTAGTATCTTCAAATGTTTTTGGAGCAAATAATATCTTTACTATATCGAGTTCGTTAATAACTTTATTAAAATAGATAGCTAAGGTACAATCTTCTTCTACCCTGCACATAATGTCATAAAACGGAGTTCTTGCATCTCTTTTCATAATTATGCTCCTATTAATGTTTTAAACTTATTCAAGAAATATACTTGTCCTCTCCCGGTCACATAACATGTATGTTTTATGAATATGGGACTATCACCTGACACTATGGGTCTTTCCCTTACAAAGAACAATCCCATTTCGATAGCCCGCTGTGTGGGCATATAGTCATTTATGTATTTATCCTTCGACTTGCTGTATCTTTGCTTTCTGATAAGGTATTTGTTCTCTACCATCCAGTCGTAAAGCCTTATTTCTCCGATGTTATATCCGTTTTGGGTAATGAGTTTTGCGAGGTCTCCTACAAGAATGTTTGTAGCTGAGCCAGTCACGCAGTCTTTGAATATTACAGCTGGTTTTGTTTCCTCTATGATAGCCTGTTTTTCCTCTTCTTTCTTCTTTACTTCTAAAGAAAGCATTTGGTTCTTCTCGTATTGGTCCGCCCATGCCCGCGCAGACTCTGCCGGATTATTGAAATTTGGAAGTTGGGGTTGGAGAGAATAGCTCCCGGTATTAATTACTGACGGGACAACATCATCAAATATCCAACTCTCAAACTCATCAGCTTTCGGCATTTGGCTTTTGGCGGTTAGCCGGTAGATGTTACCTTCGCTGATAAACTTCATTTGCTGTGTTCTTCCCATTGAATCTATGACGTCGTGAATCACGACGCCCTGTGATTTACAGTGTCTTGCGATAGCGTCACGCGTATTTGAATACTGCAAAGAGGTTGCAATATCCATTCCGCAAAACCAAGCCTTTTCATTTTTTATAAACATGCGAACTTTACCGAATAGAGGGTGTTCGTAAACCATAATTTCGCTCGTTTCGTGAGCAGACGTACCCAATACTGCAATGTTTGTGCCGTTTAAGTAATTTCCATTTAACTGTGCCATAGATTTATTGAACTTTATTGGCATTATAGGGCTGGTAGCCTGCCCATATCCGGCTTTTCGGATAGGGCAAAGAAAAAGGCTGCCCTGTCCCATTGTTCAACCTATCCAAAGGCAGATATAGCATTAACTATACCTATGGGGGTGGCAGCCACTATATTGTAGCGTCAAACTCGCAAGCATAAAAAATGCCCGCTTATGGCAGGCTTCCGCTTGCCTTTGGATAAAAGTTGAACGCTGCAAATATACCTCTAATTTCTATAACGCCAAATAAAAAACTTAATATTTTACTTTTCTACCCCATATCATCGCGTTATACAACGAAGTGGCATACATCTTAATCTCATCCTTGCTTTCAAGGAAATCAACCTTAGAGGCTGCTATCATAGCCTCTGCATAAATCTCTTTGTTTAAAATATTATTCTCTTTCATGTTATCTGCATTTAACTTTTGTAAGTCCATACTTAGCCAACCTTAGATATATCGTCCTTACACTTACATTCAGCATCTCTGCCATTCTGCGGGGCGGTATCTTTTCTTCCTTGTACAACTTGGTAATGTTTTCTTCCGAAAGCGGGTCGACAAAAGGTTTCTTCGGTTCTGTTATCCCCATCCGTTTACGTGCTTTCGCTGCATATGCTTCATTTTGTTTGTCTTTTGTGACGTAAATAACAGTGGTCTTGTTAAGGCGTAGAGGAAATAGCCTTCTTTCCACTTCCTTGTGTTGTTCGGCAAGGCTTTCTATATCCCCGTTGACCGTAGTGTCAATCTTCTTGTATTTGTCCGGGATGCGGGAATGTCTGTCTCTGATTATTCTGTCTGCTCTTCTCATGACTTCTCTTCATTGTCTGAAAACACTAAATTTTGTACTTCTTCTTCCCATATATCTCCCTCATTTCCTTCAAAGTCAAGATATACCGTATCTTTAGGGCTTGGATTGTTGAAACTAGAAAGCATCCCTATTACCTGCATGGGTATGGAAAGTCTTTCTCCTTGTGGTGACGGGAGTTTTATTCTCACCCGGTCACCGATTTTTAATTCTGTTATATCCATTATTTTATTATACTAAATTTATGATACCACCTGTCCGCATGGCTGAACCATCCTATAATGAATGATTTGCCGAAGAGGGTTGCTTTGTATAGTTTACTCATATGCCTATTTCTTTTGCGTAGCGTTTCAATTCTCCAATGGAAAATAATCTCTCTTTCTCGTAAATCCCGGCTGCACTATGTTCAAGACTACATCCATTGGAATAATGCCACCCTTCAAGGAATAGCACAGCATCGCATTGAAGAAGGGCGGTAATATCCCTGCCTATATGCTCTTCATAACTCGTGTCCGGATTTGAAGACACCTCTAAGGGAGATACCGCTTCAAAACCAAGTTGTTCTATAAACTCGGAAGCGGATTTGCATCTTTTCTCAACATCTTTTATGTCATACCCGGTGATAGGCAGACTGATATATATTTTCTTTTTACTCATGTGTTTCTTTGTTCTTTAATTTATCAAGGAACTTGCTATCTCCCGAATAATCCGCACCGATAGCCTTTTTACTTTCAACAATCTGTTCCAAAAGGGTTATAGCTTCCTTTTTCACTTCTTCTACTTCATTATAACCGCAGGCTTTATCAACCAACCGCTCCATAGTCGATTTAGGCTTGGAAAGAGCCTCATTCAACTTTTCCAATCGCCAGTAGCAGTAATCAATTGTGGCGATTTGCTCTAATTTACTCATGGTTGTTTTATTTCAATAACTCAATGTTATCGTGTATGTTGCCAATAACAAGACAATCTTTATTACTAAATGCTTCTCCAAAGAAGTGGAGATATAGCCAATCTTTTTTATCAAGCGCAAATCCGGCATAATGATTACTGTACATAACCTTGCATATATCTCCGTTGCATTCAACAATATCACCTTCGTATATTTCTTCACCGTTCTTATCACATAAGCCGGTGAACTGACCAACAGTTTCAGCCCATACGTCATCGCACCGGCAGTCTTCCGGAGAATATATCTTTGCCTTGTCTGTGAGGATAAGTCCGTTTTCGTCCCTTCCGGCAGTATAGAAAAAAGAGAGAAATCCATATATCCATTTCCCCGTATCAGTGCTTTTTCCTCTGAATTTTATTTCACGTTTCATAATCAATATCTTTTCTCGTTTTTAATCAATCAGTTCAAATTCATAAACGAATACATAAGGATTGGATTCCCATGTACCTTTGCCGGAGACTTTATCTATCAGTTCTGCGAATGCGTCACGAGGATCATTGTAGTCGGGTATATCTGCGTAATGGAATGAATAAAAAGGAATATCCTTTTGTCCAGCATCCCATTTAAAAATTCCTTCCTTAAAGCAATCTTCATCGGATATGTCTTGCAACCGTTCTATCTTGATGTTGGTAATGCGGATTTGATGGGGCATGAGGTTAGGTGCAACAAACATTTTGTTGTTCCAGCCTTTTTGACAACAAGCAGCTTCTTTGACATATCCATCTATTTCGGGAATGCTTCTATACAAGACCTTATCAGGTCTAAAACCTGCGTTCTTATAGCTTTGCGCTACAGCCACAATTTCACCAACCTTGTAACGTGGTAGAATTTCTCCGCCGTCAAATTCTCTTTCGTCTGCATCGTACATACATGGCCAGCCAACTACTTTCTTATCGGACTGACGTATATGTATGTTGAATCCGGCTACCCATTCCCCTTTAAATTCTCTCGGACATTTGATTATTCTTCTCGTCATAGTCTTCCGACCATCCAATACAGCCTGGGTTAGACTGTATTTATCATTGAACATTATCTTCTTCATTGTATCTTTTTTTTAACTCTTTCAAAACAATCTCCATACCTTCATCCAGTCCTTTCTTGTAGCCTGATATATGCTCACCTATGTTGTAAACCAAGCATCCTGCAACGATAAGAATAACTCCTACAGTCCTATGCCAATAGAGAAAGGATACACTGAACGGTGAGAATGTCAGTCGGAAATGACCGATGAATAATGCTGATATGATGAATATCGCAAGAAAAAATATTAGGTTTGCTTTCATAATCAATCCTCCACTTTTTCAAAGTGCACATCTTGTTTATCTTGTCTCTTATAAGAAATGCAACGACAATCACTGCATTCCGGTTTACCATTAAAGACGCATCTATCACATTCGTATATAAAATCGCTATCTTTTTTCACGATAATTTTTTCTTTATTATATTCAAATACCTCTCCGATTTTTCTTTCTTGTTCCATAATCAAATCTCCTCTACTTTAAAAGATAATTTCTCAAGTTTCTCAATCTGCTTACGAAGAGAAGCGATTTTCCTAATCCTCATTTCTTCCGCCTTTTTCAACGCTTCGGATTTATCGGTGAATGCGTTTTCCCCTATACAGAAGTAAGAACATAAACCATCCGTTACATATTCTCCATCTTCAAATCTACTTATAATAATATCTGCTTCTATCTCTTTAATACGTTCTGTTAAGGCATACTTTGTTATAAATACTTTTGCCATAGTTATAATCATTTATAAGGTTAAAGTGAATTAAGAGAGGCAGCGGACACGGGGCGAACCCAATATTTAAAGTCTTGATAAGTGCTGTAATAATAACCTCTGAGCCAATGAAGAGAAAAATTACGTTCATCTTCTTTTCTCGTAGAGCACCAATACCAGTCATCTTTCATTGGTTGTTTTCCGCAGATAGCTAAGGCTGCATTCAGCATAACCTTATGTTCGTACCCTAAGATACTCTCTTGTAGTGTAGGAATGTGCCAACTTAATCCACATAAATCCAATGCTATGACTTTCTCAGCAATTTCGCTTCCGGATGCAGCCAATGCTTTGGTATTGCCTATTCCATCAGTATCCTTCATACCTTCTTCTGCGGTTGGATATATCTTCCCTGTTTGCTCTTTCTTCCAATCAAGAAGAATATGGGTATCATTATCCATATCTTCCGGATAGAAAAATAAAGCATTGTCATCATGGATAATAACTACACATTGTGCCTGTTCGTTTTCTTCATGCAGTCCCCAAAATTTAGGTTCTACAAAATTCTTATTGACGGTAAAGATGAATACACCATTACCTACATTTTCTTTTGTGTAAATTCCTTTGCTCATAATGGTTATATAAGTTTTAAAGTTTCTTGTATTCCGGCTTCCAGTGCTTCCTCGTAGGATTTATAATGGATAATAGGTCTATCCGACAATCCTACTAAATCATGTTCCGGAATTGTCAGTATATCATATATCCAATAGTCTCCATACATATAGGATATTTCGATATGAAGTTTTTTGTTTTCACGCAGCCACTTTTGGGCGATATACAATGTTGGACACAAAAATTCAACTGGTTCGTCATCTATTTCCGTACAACACGACATACTTTGCGGAAGGTCATATTTTGTAATAACCTTATTGCGGTCTATTAGGTGTTCACACTTCCAAACGAAACCTTTCTCTTTCAGCAGCTTCGCAGTCTCTAATGTTACGAGTTCTTCGGTCATAGTTCACTCCTCCTTATCTATCTTAATATCTGTCACTTTGCCACGCTCAACAAATGCTTCGCAACCAATAACGGCACAAACAGCATTAAACTCATAACACACAGATAGCAGTGAACATCTTTTACAGTTAATTTTATATTGTACCGCTTCATGCAGCACTCCGTCTATTATTATTCCGTTCTTTATTTCCATCTGTTTCTTCTTTTTTTCTCAATTCTATCACAATCAATCCAAATAATCATAAGTATAGGAATGACTATTAATAATGACAAGCAAAGTATTACTACTTCAAGAAAATCGGTTACTTCCATATCATCAATCATTAGAAGTTACACCCAAACATAACACCTTGCTAGAAACGCCTATATCGTCAAATTCCAAAGTAAGATATTTCGTATCATAAGGATAAGGGTATCTGCAATGTTTCAATTCTTCCTCCGTTAATTTGCGTCTGATTCTCATCTCAATTTCGTAATCATCGGAAAGGTTCTCAATGATTTTCCTAAGTTGTCCTACATTCTTTATTTCCATGGTTATAACGTTAAGATTATATTGGTTTTTATATGCTCTATGGGGGAAGCTGCTAACGCAGATTTTTCCTCTTCTCTGCATATATAAAACATGTTGCTGACTTTTAAACCCGTTTCGGCTTCAAGTTTTTCCAAAATATGAGCTATCTCCATTTCGGCTTTCGCTTTCTTGTTTTTTGCTTCTTCTATATCCATGGTTATTTCCCTTTCAATTTCTTTATTAGTGCATCAGCCACCCTCAAAGAGCCTATTGCAATATCATCATAAGTTTCACTGTCATCGTTTATTCCTAAAGCAATACAATACCCTTGCATAGCGGATTTTGCCAATTCATATCTACGTTGTTCCCAATCAATATTATCAGACCTTTCTTGAAGTATTTCAACCTCATCAAAACTTAATTCAATAGGACTCCCGTAACTATCACACTTATCAAGTGTGACACGTGCGTAATCAGAAATATTGATAATTTCTCCAGTCTCTTTTATTCTCGCTTTCATTATTTACCCTCCTTTTCAACATATCCGTTTTCAATACACCAGCACAACATCTCGTAGGCTGCATCAATTAATAAATCATCAGTAAAATGTTTGAGGCAATCATCTATATCTTCAACATTTCGATATGCTATGGCATCTCTTTCAATCATCCATGCAAACAATATTTGTTTGGGCGGAAATGGATTCAAATAATGTGGCAGCTTATCGAGAATGTCTTGCAAGGTGTAAGTGGGAATTATTTCCCAAAATGCACTTTCTCGTTTTTGATTAATTACATCTTCATATATTTCAAGTTCCCATTTTGCATTTTTATAAGAAAGAGCGTAACACCAACACATGCTTCCATCGCTTGTATCCAACCCAAGCTCCTGCAAATGTTTCATCTGTTCGACTGATAATACTTGTTTTGATTTCATAGTTTAGTCCTCCGTTTCTGTTTCAAAAGTGTTGTATTCAATATCAGCATTACTAACGCATTTGGGCATGTTCTTATCCCGTTCTTCCTTACTCAAATAAAGAAATATATCTTCGTCTGGATTGGAAGAATAACTATTTCCGTTCCAGACTGTTCTAATTATTCCATATATCTTCATATTCAATCTCCTTTCTCCTTTAACGCATAAGAAACAACACAGCAGCTACAGCCCAACCGGACAAAGCCATCATGTAAAATATGAATTTTGTATAACCAATCCATTTAGCTTCTCGATTGAATTTATTTATTGCTCCTTTTAAGTCTCCGAACCGTTCTTCAATGTTCCACATCACATCTTCTTTGACAATTTTCCTGAATCTCTCCCGTACATTCTCTGGAATGTAGAATCTGTCATCTTTATAGAAGAAATATGTAGAACAATCAATACGACAGTAGTCATTATAGTCCTTTTTAGTATCTATATTGATTGTTATTTCTGCCACGCCTTTTTCTTTCCATAGGTCAATGGCGCGTTTTTCAATTTCTTTCTCATTGAGCTTGGCAAGGTCCGCAAGCTTGCTATACTCATATTCGTCTAACTGTACAATCTTTCTCATATTTAATCTCCTTTCTCTTTAATCCGTTCCAGTACATCCTTGTTGGCTTCGAGTATCTCATCGAAAGAGGGGATGGGCATCCAGGCCACAGGCTCCCATAATGGAGGTATACTGCTCATTGAAGTGTAAATAGGACTGTCTTTGTATATATCATTGATATAACCGTCCATACAGAACCATACTCCATTACAGTATGTGCCATTAAATATTGCGCCATGCTTGCACATGATAATGATATTCTCATTTTCTTCTGGCAACCGTTCCTCAACGCTTATCCACGGAGATTGCTTTGCCTGCCAGTCTGCACCTTTCTTAAAAGCCCGTAATGCAACCGATTTTGCCAATGCCTTGATAGCTATACTGTCTCTTTCATCATAGGCAAGCTCTGCATCTTTATTATATATACTTTCACTCCAATGAGTGCGGGCTGCTTCTTCTGCTGTCTGTTTCATATCTTATTTCTTTTTCTTGATTTAATCTTGATTGGATTGTTTTTTGTTCCGGCACCGAACCGTTCTAAGCGAAAGCCGTGTATCCGAAGCCAATATTTAAAAGCTGGAATAGTTGTCTGTTTCATATTTTTCTCGATTAAATTATTACCATGACATCACGTTTTCTGGCGAATATAGAATCCGTTATATAGTACGTGATGGCTTTCTCTTCCGCATCTCTCAATAATTCATGTTTAAGAATCTTATAGTAGGAGTTGGTATGTTCTGTATAGACCATGATTTCCCTTACCCGTTTCAAATCGTCTAAAAAGGATTGAGGGTTATGTTCCTTTATTTTCTTTATATTCATTTGTTTTCCTTCCTTTTATTCCGTTCCCGATTGTCTTCCGAAACACACATCTTGCACCATGATGTCTTTGTTCAGAACCACTCTTCATTCGCTCCAACCTCTACCGAAAGCCAGTCCATGAGGAGGGTTATAAGGTTATAAATAGGTTTCATCTCACTAAACTTTTATCGCGTTGGCAATATTATCCGCATCCGACAGCTTTCTTACCAGCACATCAAATGCGGATGTGCATCGTTCTGTGTTCATATTGACCGTTTTCCCGATTTTCAAACTATCAGAAGCAAGGTTCATCATCCTTGCCACATTGGAAAGCTTCAAATATTCCAACGTGAACCCGTTGAACCGTGCATCTTTCTTCCGAAGTTCTTTAATCCTTTCGTCAAACTGGATGCAGGCGTAATCACACAATGTCCTTGCAAGTTCGAACCTTGCAATCTCTGCGGAATGGGATACGCCGTTGTCGTCAAGAGCCTGCTTGAACTGCCAATACAACATATCCACGTGCTTGTTCACTTCTTCCGTGTACTTGTCGTTGCAGTCGGCGAAAAACTCGCTCCGGTCTGAACCGATAACGCTGTTTACAGTACGCTCGTATTCCTTTCTTGCCTTATCGGCATCATTCAAATACCGCTTGAATGCCTGTTTGTAATAAGGCGTTCTCTTCATCGCATGCAGACACTCGATAACCTGCCCGCAACAGATGTCGTTCGTGAACAGAATGTTGTAGGTGCATAGGACTACAAGGCTCTCATACTTACTGATTATCTGATTTGCCGTGTCGGTAGTCATTGCCTTGTGTTTTTTGCCTTGTTCATATTCTTGTTTCTGCTCTCTTTTGCAAGTTCATCAATCATGCGCTGATACTCCAATTGTTCGATTTTCTTTTCAATCTCTATGTCCATGATTATTTACCGTTTGTCTCTTATTTGGATAAACCCTCGTTTTTCGCATTCCTTCAACAGTTCCATATCTTCATCCCTTATATCGCATGGCGTCTCATGATTAACACTCATGTAATCCGATATGCCAAACTTTTTGCATATATCATAGTAAAAGCGTCTTTGCCTGCCTCTTGTCGTCCAACATATTGTAAGTCTCATATTATTGTCAAATTTATGCTTTCGCCACTACTTACGTAAACTGATACTACATACACGATTTGCCGCTCGTTTCATGGCTTCTGCATCTCCACTTTCCACAAGCTTACGTTCACGTTCAAGATACTCGACATAGGAAATTCCGTTGCTACCGCGCTCTTCTATCTCCTTTTGGCGCTGTAGTCGGTATTGCTCACGTTCGTAACGCTCAATGTCAATGCGGCGTTCCTTGATATAGTCAAGCATAGCGCTTGTAATCTTCATCGGGTCTATAGCTCCATAGAATCGTCCGTATTTCCCAGACTTAAACCGTGCAATGAAAAAGCATATCTCAGCTGCATTGATGTAATAATACTCAGAAATAAATATCTCTGCTAACTCATTAAGCTGCTCCTTAGCAATCTTGGTAGATACCTCTGCGAAGTCATTGAGTGTACCGAATTGAATTTTCAACCATTCCAAAGGGGTCTCATTTCCATAAGTCGAAGCCAATAGCCCTAATGTAGGTATGGAAAAATTCATGGCTAAATCGGAGTGAGTCGCCTTACACCTAACAATTTTGAACTGCAAATCTGGATTGTAATCAAGTATGAATTGTGCAGGGTCAGGATATTTATTCAATAACGCCCTCTGCTTCAAGTTCCTTTCTTTTTTTTGCGGCAGCTTCTCTGACTGTTGTAGCGACTGCAAGAACTGAATCACGTTTTCGCTGCTCGCTATCCTGTTGATTTTTACTAAGTCTTTCTCCATTGTAATTGCCTTCTAAAATCTTAATGAAATTTGTCGGTCTGAATATCCAGTCGAAATCACAATGCCAGTTTTGGTTATTATGCCCCAAAAGAAATGCTGATTGAGAAACGTTGTTGAAAACAGCCATAATAGCCTCTTTTCCATATTCTGCGGCTCTTACTTTTACGGCTTTCTTACGTTTTTCTGTCATTGCCGTAACTTTGGGTAACCGTCCTTCAAACATCTTGTTGAACGTATCCATAAGACCATTGTAATTTATCTTATCACTCTCATTGTTCCCTGATGGCGAGACTTCCCCTTGGGGGGAATTATAGGGGGGATATTCTTCTTCTCTTTCTACTTCTATTTTAGTCACGTATTGTTCAGTGAATGATACGGTAGTATTACGTGATTGTTCCGTGATTAATAAGTGAATATTATCTTTTATTTTGTCTATCAAGTATTTAGGTATATTCAAATCCTCGTAATTAGGTTTGTTGATTACTTGATGCCGAGTGAAATTTGGCAGATATATGAATCTTTCCCCTTTATAGGAAAGCAGACATATAAATCCGTTTATCACAAGCTCGTTCATCCATTTTTCAAACTGTTGTATTTGGATTTGGTCATACGGAAATATTTTAGACTTTAACCAGATAGAATCACCTATTACAGTCCCTGAATCATCAGAGAAATTCCAAAGACCTATATAGAGAAGCCTTGCATCCCTTGTAAGACGTCCTATTTTGGTATCATCCCAGAACTTTGGCTTAATCATTCTGTTCCGTGCCATGTTTATTCATCTTTATTTTCATGCATCTTTCAAATTGTCTATTTTTTATAATTCAACTTCCTTGATTATAAATTCTATTCTTGGATTTACTTTGTCTATAAACTTCTCTGCTACTATCTTCACGCAATTACGGTCATTCTTGATAGCTTTGCATCCTTGTAGACAATCAAGTACTGTCTTGAAACAATTGTCGAGGTCTGGGCGTTGGTTTTCATAGAATACATTCAAATAAAGTTCAAACAGCCCTGCTATCATCTTGCCTCTGTACTGGTTACATTGTAGATAGAACGACTTTTCATATTCATTCAATGCCGGCTGTTTGGCAAGACTGCCATGACCGCGGATTGTTATAACTTTATAACAATTAGATTTACTCGGTATCTTGCCCCTTATTATCTGTTTATTATATATCATGTTATGGTAGTTTTAATTTTATTTCATTGATAAGTTCTTCATTGGATATACAATAGCCGACATTAGCTATGTCGCATAAATGCCTTTTCAAATCGGTCGGATTGTTAAATTCAATAGGTTGCTCTCCAAAAGGAGTAATGGGGATTCCTTTTTTATATACCACATGCCCTCGTTTTTCTATTTCTTCAATCAAATCTTCATCAGAGGCAACGGTCATAAAATCATCAAGATAATCGTCTATATATATGTCCGTCTCGGTTGTGATTGTAATATACTCTCTTTTTTCTTCATATATATTTGATTTTAAGTTCCACATCCACCGGCTTATCTTTCATCATGGAGAAAGCATCGAGTATCCTCTCCTTAGTCAACTGGATAGGTCGGGTCATTATTTCACTCTCTATGTTTTCCAACGGTATCTTCTTTCCGTCATAGGTAATAAGAACCGCAGAAGTTATTACGTAAGGACTCATGTCTTGTATTGTTTCTTTATCTGCCTTGCAATCTTCTTGTTCAGCTTACTTAGACGCTCTGCCTGCTTGCTATCACCTCCAATATTATGAATGTCTGACTTTCGGTCTTCGATAAGCTTCTGAATGGTTGCACCTTCGGATTTGGTTACTGTAAGTTTCATAATGGATTGTATTAGTGGGGAAGTTCCGAATCGAACAGAACACGTTATTTTGCTGGATGGTAAAGGATAATAAACTAATGAATAACTAATACTAATTTTAAAACAAAATAATTGGCAATCAAAAAGAATAACCGCCCAATACGTTCAACGCTACCATATTCCCCATTTTCTTGTCAGTCCCCGTATACAGTGCCATTGGCGTAATCCTGGTTGGGCTTGGCGAGATTGTATGGATAAAATTATTTTCCAAAAACACCTTCACAGGCTATCGCTCCCGGATAGGCAGTCAAGCCACACCGGGATAGTTAACTGTTAGCTGAAATTAAATCACTTAACCCGAACCTTTCACGGGACTTCTGCGTGAGCAGAGGGCTTTCGGTTAATTATATCAAGTCTAAAATCTTTGTCTTTGCAATAGCGTCCAGCTTCATGTCTTGAAGCCCCTGTTTCATGTATTCCGCCGCCTTTCTGTTGGCATCGTCCATGTCTTTTGCGGCTATTAGAACATAATACTTGTTCTCTTTTTCTTTCCCGTTTTCGTCTACGAAAATCTCAACAAGAGTAACCTTATAAAAGAACTCATCTTCCTGCTTCTCATTGACAATCTCACGTATCTTACTTCGGCTGATTGCGAAAACATCACACTCACCGTTGTATAGCTCATTGCCTTTCAATTCCACATGACCGAAAAGCTCATCATCGGTTATGTAATGTTCGGTGACTTCCTTTTCATCGCCTTTCTCGTTAACCTTGTTTACTTTTAGCTTAAATTCGTACAGCATGATATTATATGTTTATAGGTTACACATCAGAACGGGAGGTCGTCTTCCCCGTCGGTCTGTAAGGTTGGCGCTTCCACCGTAGCCGCAGCATTCCCGGAACCCTCAAACTCATAAGGCTTGAAGTCTCCCAGGTAAACCTTTGACTTGGCTTCTGCTTCTGTCTTGTTCGCATCCTTATACTGCTTTGATAAGTATTGTTTGCAGTAATGGGTATTGCCGTATTGGCTCGGCTCTCTACGCTCATTAATATTAACGTTAAGATAGACGGCTTTTGCTTTCAGGTTCTCGTCCATACTTACATAAAGGTCGTTTTCTTCTATCGGAATGACAACGCATTTCTTATTCTTGATTGTTGCTATGCCTGCTTTTTCGAGCTTTAGCAAATTTACGCTTCCGGTTAAATTCATTTTTTATTCAGTATTTGATTAATGATTTTGTTTGCTTCGGTTATCCGTCTCTCAAATTCAGCGATTACGGCATCGTCCCTTGTTATCTCTACAATGTGAATGTTATGTTTCAGGAAAGGGCAGAAAACGACAAAATCAGCTTTGCTCAATCCTGTACAGGACATCTCCGCTTGTACTTGGTAGAAGTATAGAGGATTTACTGATTTAAGCGTATCGTTATCCTTAACCTCATTCATATACTCCATGAACTTTTTAGGAGTTGGGCATTTTATTTCCACCACCTTTCTTAAGCTGTCTTTAATCGCTATGCGGTCGGGAGAAGCGGAGAAGTAAGGTATTGTAGGGTGCTGTATACTTTCGCACTCTTCAAGTTCGCATCTTGTGACAAGCTGGTAACGTTCGGCGGCAAAATCTTCATTTTCGTGTCCGAACTCTATAAACTTGTTGTTGATGCTTACCTGGTTTTGGTATATCTCAAACAGATAATCATCTTCAATATACTTAGGGAGTAGGTTTCTTTCTGCTGCGACTTCATACATGTATGAAAGGGCTGTCTTCCCAAACAGCTCCCCTTTCTTTCCGCTTGTCATTAAGTCCCCGATGCGACTTCCCGTAAAGTTCCCCAGGCGTTGGCGAAGCCATCCAAAACTACCCTGTTCAATCATTTTGTCTCAGTATTAAATAATTCGCCTGTATTTTCATCGACAACTTCCGCTTCCTGCAAAGCCTCTTTCATTGCATTGCGTCTGGCTTCCTCATTGTCGGGATTGTCATTGTACGACACTTCGGCTTCGTCTATGTCGGTTTCTGCCAGGTTATCCTTTATAATAGCCTGGTCGAATGTTTGGGCACGTTGCATTTCAATACTTAAGATACCAAACTTAGAAAGTAGCATTTTTAAAACTGTCTTCTTTGCCATAGAGTCAAAGTCGGTAGACCATATGCCTGTGCCGCGTTTATACGTTTGTGAAAACTTCCTTCCGTGTTTTTCGCAATCTTCCTTGCTCATATAGAGAAACTTCTCAAAACCGTTGATGAGACTGAAATAAGCCATATAGCCTACTATCTTATCAGAAGCGCGTTCTCCAAATTCATATTCTCCGGTAAATCGGTTCGACTTCTTTATCTCCCCCTCATATATTTCATTTACGTTTATTGTCTTATATTGACCGCTACGCATAGCAAGTTGAACAAAACCTCTCCAGCCCATTTGAAATTGCGCTTGATTGCCGTAAGGAACAACGTAAGCAAATCCAAGATTGGGATTGATAGGTAAATCTAAAGTAGCTGCTACCACAGCGGCATTCATGATAGACTGTGGTTCTGCCTTTTGAAGCAATGTATTGCTATTGGCAACCGCTACTATCGAACTGATAAATCCCGGCGCTTTCTTTCCGAGAATTTCTTTGAAACGTGCTTTCACATTGTCATTCGCAAGCATTGATTTAAGCTGCGGGATTGTCGTTATTGTACTCATTATAAATGTTTTTTTAGTTTAACAATATCTTGGTAGCCCTTGACTAACGCAAAGAAACATCCTTTCGTCTTCGAATTCGTCAGGTGTATAATCATATTGATTACATTCGAGTTCTGCGCGCAACTCCTCAATGTCTTCCTCTATAAGCTGAATGATTTCTTCTTTTGAAGAATAGCCGTATTTGGGAAGATATTCCAAATCACAAGCTTTGACTTCGTTCAGCTCCTTGTACAGTTCTTCAAGTTCATTTTCCATTGTATTGTGTTTTTAAACCGCCCGTACAAGGTTAAAGGGAAGCGGTGCGCACTTCGCTTCTCTCACGGCTTTTAGTACGGTAATAGCACTACCTTTGATGCGGCATAGGTCAAACCTCTATAATCTTAAATTTCCCTTTTTTGATATATATCTTATGGCTGTAGTAATCTTTGACTATTGCGTAATCAGATTCCGGTCTTATATTACCTGTACAATCTTCTACATAGGAGTTTTCATAGGCTTCCACCGTTGCACTGTCGTAGGCTTCCACCGTTGCACTGCCGTAGGCTTTCACCGTTGCACTGTCGTAGGCTTCCACCGTTGCACTGCCGTAGGCTTCCACCGTTGCACTGTCGTAGGCTTCCACCGTTGCACTGCCGCAGGCATTCACCGTTGCACTGCCGTAGGCTTTCACCGTTGCACCGTCGTAGGCTTTCACCGTTGCACTGCCGTAGGCTTTCACCGTTGCACTGCCGCAGGCTTTCACCGTTGCACCGTCGTAGGCTT
>OLHE01000514.1_pt1 | contig 31550 bp, 26 predicted proteins | sample 1605821 | NCBI WGS metagenome assembly OLHE01 (sample SAMN03283250) | human gut metagenome | biome: human-associated habitat; material: feces | host: Homo sapiens | place: USA | collected 2013
ATCATGATCCTGCTATATATTAAGTTTATTTATAATGATTCAAATTATGACTCTTTAATTTTTTATTTTGTTATGCTTGCGATCGGACGTTTTGTTTATTTCGATTCGACCATTGAAGATATTAAAGATTCTTTATCTGGAGTCATGCAGAATTTTCCACTGTTAGTCTTAATGGGAATTTATTCAGGATTTATTTGCTGGTATGGATTCTATACGGATTTCTTATTAACTTCAAATGGTGTGATCATCAGTACTTTGCTGGCCCATCTGTTTATGGATGCTTCTATTTTTGTACTGGATAAGACACGAATCGTGAAATTGTTTGTTTAAATCAAAAATTTAGCAAGGCTGTCACATAATGATTTTATAAATCATCGATGTGACAGCCTTTTTTAATTTATATTTTTTGCAATACTATCTTACAACGTTTTTTACAAAACGCAATTCCATAAGCTAAAATATGATCTCTTCCTTCTTCACGCAAAATCTCATCATATCTTCGGTCTTGTATCTGTTCAATTGCATCTTCACATGCTTTCTCCAGTCCTGCAAACGTTTTCGAATATTTCAGTTCTATGATCATTCCCTTATCTGGATCTTCTGGCTTTATTATGATATCTGCGAAACCATCTCCACTTTCAACATTTGATTTTACAATCCAGCTTCTATGATTTCGTAAAAGCCCTAACATCATTCCATGATAAAAATTCTCTTTTTCCTCATTTCGTGCCTTTGTATCCAAAATACTGATCGTCTGTCCAAGAATTCGTGTCAACTGGTTCTGAACTTCTTGCGCATCTCCTTCGTCCAGCGATTGATAAAATTTACTCATTCTATCTTCATCCTTTGTCACTGACTCTTCAAACCATTGTTGAATCTGATCAATAAATACTTCTTTCACTTCTTTATTCGGAATCTTTAATCTGTAATTACCACGTTCTGCCCGACCTTCCTGTGTAAGATATCCTGTTGTAAATAAAACACTCCACAGATTATCTATACTCTGATCTATCTCATCATATGTAAGATCTAATCGAATTTTCTTCTCGATGATATTTCCTTCAATCAATTGTTCTATCTCATCTTTGGTCGTCTGATCTGATTTATCTACGAATCGTTTTACCAGGTCATTTCCACTGCTGTTGATCCAAAAAGCTTCTGGTTCTGCTTCCGGGTCATATTGTAAATGTTCCGTATAATTTATAACATCCCACGGACAATATATATCCGAATTTCCAAAATGATATCCATCATACCATTCTTTTGCTTCTGAAAAATGTTCCTCCAGATCATAATCCTTTAATAACTTTTGCACTTCCTGATCGGTAAAGCCAAATTGTTCATCAAATCTTACATCTGCAATTGAAAGTACTTTAAAATTATTTAATCCCGTAAAAATGCTTTCTTTCGATACACGTAAACATCCCGTCAGTACTGCAAACTGCAAAAACTCATTTGTTTTTAATGCCTGTCCAAATAATCCTCGCAGCAATACAACCATTTCCTGATAATATCCATGTTGAAATGCTTTGTCCAATGGCACATCATATTCATCAATCAGAATAATACTTTTCTTGCCATAGTGTTCAAATAATATCTGAGACATCATCCGCAGACTGTCTTCGATTCTGTTACTCTTTCCTGATAAAATATCATCAAAGAGTTTACGATTCTCTACAGAAATCTTTTCACTGTTCTTAAGATCATAATGTCTTTGTGCTTCTGTTCGTATCGCAATCTCCAGCATGCTTCTGGCTTCCTCAAAATTCAGCCCGTCCACACCTTTTAAAGAAATAAATATCACTGGATATTTTCCCATATATTCTTCACATAGCTCTTGATTCTTTGATATATATAAATTCTCAAATAATGTTGAATCTGTTCCAATCTCGAAAAAACATTTCAGCATGCTCATATTTAATGTTTTACCAAAACGACGAGGACGGGTAAATAGATTCACTTCTCCCCAATTTTGTAAAAGTTGTTCCACTAACGGAGTTTTATCTACATAGTAAAATCCAGATTTTCTAAGTTTATCAAATTGATCAATTCCTATTGGTAACATCAATTTCTTTCTCTGCATTTTGCAACTCCTTTCTTATGGTGGTTATTATTTGTGAATTATTATATCAAATTTTGTCTTCGCTTTGAATATTATTTTATCTGTGCTATAATATCACTAGTCGCATCAGTTCCTGACAGAGTGTGGAATCTTTTGATTCTGCATCGGAGGTGTCTAAGCTCACTTAAAGATTATTCTTAGAAACACGCTCCGGCTGGTGGGCTTTTTTATTTATTTTCGTCATAATTTACTTTCTTATACAATAAAATTCCAGATACGAACAAACAAATGATAGTTAACAAAATTAAATATTTCCAATCATTTACCAAATTATTTTTAGTTGCTTCAAACATGGAATCTATTTTAAGTTCTGGACTAACTTTCAACATCAGGTCATTTAACCTTGAAATACTTCCCAGGGCAGAATATCCCCACTGTGCTGTTGTATATTTAGCAAATGGCTTCATAAATCCTTTCAATTCAAATAAACAACCACTAAATAAGAACTGTGCAATTAACAAAATTGGAATTAATGCCATAGCCGATGTAATATTCTTTACTAGCATTCCCGTTGCAAATCCAAGCATATCCGCACTGATTGCAACCAAAATAAATGTAATCAAGAAGTCAAAATTAGGATTATGAAAAAACACCCCTTTAAAATTAAAATCAAAGAATAGCACAAAAATTGTTGTACTTACAATCCCTTGAATAATGCATAACACAACCTGAATAATAAAATTTGCAATAACATAATCCCGTACAGAAATCAATTTATCCAAATCATCCAGTACATACTCCGATTCTGAATAGAAAAGAGCAATCGAATTAAAAATTCCTGACCATATCGTACACATAAGCAATGTAAACAGACAACTCTTGGTACTGCCGTATACTTCAAAAGCACCATCTTTTACTGCATTACATGCAAAGCCAAAAATAATGGCACTCGTGATCACATTCTTTATAATGTATGGAATATTCGTAGAACACCACCGTTCCAAATAATAAACAAGACCTTTCATGATTATATGCTCCTCTCATACTGATCAATATAAAAATCAGCTAGATTTTCTCCACCCTCATCTTCACTGTTTAATTTCATTAAAATATCAACGTAATCATCTACTTGAAAAAATGTTTTCATCTGATATGGTGATCCATGATATGCTATTCTTCCTGTTTTGTTACTATCCTTTACCAAAACAACAACATTATCATATAATTCAATATTCGTAAGATTATGAGAAATTACAATAACCGTCTTTTTTTCCTTATGTGCAATCTGATTTAACATATTACATAACGATCTTGCAACACCGCAATCTAATCCTGTATCAATTTCATCCGCAATCAATATTTCTTTATCACGAATCAATTCTTTGGCAATTGCTACACGCTGCATCTGCCCGCCAGACAATGCTTTAACTGGTTGTTTACACACATAATTTAATCCAACATCATTGATGCATTTTTCTGTCTTTTTTAATAAATTTGCTTTTGACTGCCTTAAAAAATTTAACCTAGCGGTCCAGTAAATAGATTCTTCTACTGTCTCATTTTTATTTAATGCAGGATGTTGTGGTATGTATGCTATCTTTTCCAGCATTGCTTTATGATCATATTCTTCATCAATGATTGTTCCTTTAAACTTTGTCTGATGAATCAGACATTTTATCAATGTACTTTTACCCGCACCAGAAGTTCCAATGATTAATGTTGTCTGATGTTTTGGAATATCAAGTTTGATATTCTTTAATATTTTTCGTTTTCCGTCATAAGATTTTTCTTCAATATTAACTTTCATTTACTCACCAAGCCAATCTCCAGAATATTTTACATAAGCATCTGGATATTTCTCTTTCACTTTGCTCAAATTCTCATTTGCTGATTCCTTTGTTTCATACACACCCGCTGAAATCACATACCATTTTTCAGAATTTAAATTACTCCACTGAGTTGTTTCAAACACCTGTGCATCAATGCCATATTTTGAATATTCTACTGCTTGCTTTTGTGCTGTTGTACGCTTCTTATAGGCATCACACCAAATACCATAAAATGCTCGTGGTTTCTGTTTTTCTGTTGTTGTAACAGCCTGCTGTGTGCTTGACGGAATTTGCTTTTGTTGATCTGTTGCTTCTGCCATACTTCTTGTATTTTCCTGTTCTGTTGCTGTTGGCTGTTCTGTTGCTTTCTTTACTTCTGTCGTTTGACTGGCTGTTGTTGTCGTTTGTTCGGTTTTAGTTGTTTCATCCTTTTTATCATCTTTTGAATTATCCTTTGAAAGTATCATTATTCCTGCAATTACTACTATCACTGCCAAAATAATGTACAATGTATTTTTCTTGTTTCTCATAATGTTCCCCTTTTTTCATTTGTTTCTTTTTATCTATATCTTTATTTCCCAATATCCATTCTTCGGTGATCCATATCTTTCTAGTATTCCATATTCTTTCAATTTTTTAATATTATTCTCTATACTACGACTCGAAACTCCTATTTGCTCTGCCATTATTTTAGCTGAACATTGATTATTTTCAGATAAAATATCGAGAATTTGCTTTTGAATATCGGTTAATATCATCTTTTTAATTTCAATCTGATTTTTCTCCGAATCTTCTCCGAACTTTCTCCGAACTTCCCCCGAATCTTCTTTGTTCTTTCTCTAATCTTTCTTCAACTTCTCTCTTAAGCTCATCAATACTGCCATCCTTTGTATTATCGTACGAATATTCTTCATTTAATGGCACAATAATTCGAAATACGTCCCCTTCAATAAATTCTGGTTCTTCTCCTGAATAATATTTAGAATATTTAAATGTATTTCTTACTCCAGAACCTAAACGATCAGACCATCCTATATTCCTGAAAAATGATGCAATAATAGGGTTCTTCGGATTTGGTTCCATATTATCAGGCGTAATAACCCCATCTCCTGATGATCGATTTGCATTTTCTGTATACATTTTATCTTTTTCTATTACAAATTTAGCTGTATATGCACTTGTAAATTCTCTATGAATCAATGTATTCGCAATCATTTCTCTCGTTATAATATTTCTCAGATTCTTTCGCTCTACTCCCTCTATGAAAAATTTATCTGACAAATATCCATAATCAGATCATCTTTCCCTAATAACATAACCGCTGCCAGATTATATCCACTTTCTCCTGTTGCTCGATCCTTTCCATATAATCCCGCACTTCTTAATAATTCCTCATCATTCATGCTTTCCCAGCTATGCACACCTTCAATATTATTTGTTGCCATTTTTCTGATCCGTGGCAATAAATCTAATCTTAAGTCTTCCAATGAAATATATGGATAAATACGTTTCTCTGTAAATATATTCTGTTTCCTAATATACATCATTGCAAGTTGTGCAGTTGCTGTAACTTTTACATCCGCATCATCTACTCTGTCATAGACTTCTTTCTTAAAGCTGTGTACTTCCGCACTGACTGGTATGTGAATATGGATGATTGTTTTTCCCTCATAATTTATAATTTCTGGTACTAAATATATTGTTGGTGTAAACATATTAGGATTGCTGATAACCTTTATAAAATTTTTTATCATGTCACCTGCTGCCTTTTCTGGGACACCACAGACAGTTCCATTATCTTCAACTCCAAGATAGATATCCCCACCAAAGCGATTTAGAAAAGAACATACACTTTGATATACATCATTTTCAATTCGATTGCTGCATCTTTTGAATTCTACTGCTATTGTTTCTCCTATTTGCAATGTTGTTTTTAATTTGTTTTGATCCATTGTGTATACTCTCCTTTTTTATGAGCTACTGGAACTTAACTAATTTTTTCTTTAGCAGAGATTCATCTATATAATTGTGGCTAAAACTTCCTGTAGGAAGCAAGCCACCATTCATGTTAACGTGAAGTAACACCTGTTTTTATTTTAGCAAATCTTTCTCTGTAATTCAATATATTAGTTTTTTATTTTAATTTATAAGTCTATTTTTTCAGAATGCATCTATTTATATTTTCTTAAAATTTTCTAATAAATCTTATAATCTTTTTTACCATTAAATTTTTTTTATTTACATTCCTATGTGTCATTAAATAATCATAGTATTCCCTAGTTGTATAAGAACTTGTCAAAAAATTCAATTCACTATATGATTCTTTTGTATTATTTTTTAAATACTGCTTTGCTAATTTTACAATATTCATTTTCTCATATTTTTCTATTTCACTTATAATCTCAATATCTCTTATCTTTTCATCTATCATATTATCTATGATTGTTTTCATAAAATAAATTATTTCCATATATATTTTATAAATTATTTCTTCATTCACATTATTCTCTTTAGCCAATTCTATAATTAATGGTTTCAAAAATGCATATTCGTAGAACAGCTTTCGTGCAGCTTTTTCAGCTCCTGAAGTTCCCATTCCAACATTCCATATATAATAAGCTTCTGGATGTATTGATATTTTTTTAATATTTTTATTAAAAAAAGCTATGGTATTTAAATACATATCCTCACAATAATATAATGGTTGATTTATTTTATTTACAACTTCTTTCAATATCGAGGTTCTGTAAATTTTAGACCATACATTTGTATTCAATTCATGTGTGCCAGATGATACAATTCCTTCTATTTCTTTTTGCATTAATCTTTCCCTTGTGATTATTTTAGTTTCACTAATAACACTATGCAATCTTCTTATTCCACATACACTACTGTAATAACCAAATTGACAAATATCACTATCATCTGTTTCAATAGAATCGACCATCTGTCTAAAACTTGTTTTATTTAAATATTGATCATCTTGATCGCTAAAAGTTATATATTCTCCAGTTGCTAATTCTATACCCTTTTTTCTAGCTAATGATGTTCCTCTCTCTTTATTTTTAAATATTACTACATTAGGATTTTGTTTTCTGATTTTCTGTAAAATTTCCCAACTATTATCACTTGATCCATTTTCAACTAAAATTAATTCATAATTACAATAATCTTGTTTTTGTATCCTTTTTACTATACGTTTTATATATTTCTCTCCATTATGTACAGGTATAACAACTGATAATTTAGTTTTTTTAATACTTTCATCATTACTAATCAATATAATAACCTTCTCCTCTCTGTATATTTTATTTATTTGAAAATTTAACTACAATTATATTATCAATAATCTTTATTCCGTTTTTATTTGGATATGTCGACATTTTTACAAATTCCTCTTTTGGCTTTATCTTTTTTGTGTCTTTAACTAACTGAATATTATACCCGCATGACATTTTCATAAAGTATTCTCTTGAATATGTATTAATTAGATCTGATGTCTTAAAATTGCCTCTTACTGAATAATCATATGGTATATCCGGAATACTTTCATCTTTAATTTTACCAACAAAAGCAACAGGTAATTTTTCTGAATATCCATCTAACATTTTTATTCGCGTTGCCAGTTGAATAAAATATGCTTCGACATTTTTATTAGAATATTCTAAACCTACATATGTTTGATTTGCTAACGTACTATAATAAGCCACCACAATACATGAAATCAATACCACTATTCGTTCAATATATAATTTGTCTATATGCTGATCTATTATTATTAAAGGTAATAGTAATATCCATATAGTAGAATACACAGTCATAGTATTAATACCCTTTTCCACCTGACACATAATATAAATTAAGTTTACACCTAACGGAAAAAGTATACAAAATAAAATAACACCTATTTTAATTACTACTTCGTCTTTAATAATATGACTAAAACAATACCATAATATAAATATAATGCATGTGATAAACACTAATTTTAACCAAAAAGTATTATTTATTCCCCATTGATCTTTCAAAAATATTCCTATAAACCCTTTGTATGATTTAATTACCATTTGTGGAATTTGAAAAATATTTAATTTTCCCATATCATTCATTCCCAAGTATGCATCCAGTTGAGTATGACTGATTTTTAAAAACATTTTATTTATTATTAAATATATAATCATTCCACTACATATAATGCCCAACAAAAACATTACATTTTTCGCTATATCCTTTAAATCAGCCTTTTTCTTATTAGTAAATTTCAGTAATAAAAATACCATAATCTCTGTAACAAAAAACGGAAAATATCCTTGATAAATTCCTAGCGAACAAACTATTAATATAATAACAACCATTATATTTTTCATTGTATAATTATATCTACTTATCAAATAGGTAGCCAAAGTTACTAATAAAAATGCAAATGCATAATAATGTGCTGTAAAAATATATAAATTGTTTGCTGTTACTGTTGGATATACCACCACTATTGCACCTAAACAACCACAAATATATTTATTTTTCATATTAAATGTCTTAACTAGCAAGCAAGCTGCTATAGCATATAAAATTAAAGTTATCGCACCTATTCCCCATGGAGTAACGTAATTACCATTAAATAAATATGCCACTTTAGACATTAATTCTAGCAGCCATCTCCCGTTTGTATATGTTGATCCACTAAAAGCAACTGAAAATACCGCATCATGATTTACTATTCGGTTTGTATACATATATAAATGTGCAATAATTCCTATAAAAATTGTTGTTAAAAATGTTATTTTTATTTCTTGCGATATTTTCATATAATTTTTATTTTTCATATAATCCTACTCTCATTTTAATCTATATTTTTCATTCTCTTACACTTGCTAAATGTTTTCACACACTTTATGTATATTTTGTTCAATATAATACTTATGATTAAACATGTACATAATACACATATATATATCAATATTGCATATTTCAATTGCATAAACTGGCTTTGAAAATAATAATATAAAAAAAACGTATGCATTAACCAGATATAAATAGAATAACGTCCCAAAAATTGTAACATACTTCTAATCACTTTGCTGTTTCTCATCGTTTTTAAAACTTGTAAACATCCAAATACATAAAATATTACTAAAAAGGCATCAATATCAAATAATAACAATGTTCGAATAATTATACTAAAAACTATACATCCTACAGATATAATAATTGAACAAAGCTGATTGTTACATAATTTAATATTAACTTTGTCATATAGTCTATTCTCATAAATCAACATTCCAAGTAAAAAGCATAAATAATATGTATAATTACCTTTAAAAATAGTGTTTATTATTGCCAATAAAAGTGCAACCATAAACATTATCCATTTGCTCTTTTTTATTAAATCCAGTTTATTTATAATCAATTTTACAAACGGATACATTATTAACATTTTTACATAATATAATACATACCACCATTCAGCATTATAACTACATGATTTCCCTATAAAATTTTTTATAAATTCTTCTGGTTCATACTTCAAAGTACCTAATTTAAATCCAATTAACACAAATATAATTAAAACAATCCAATATCGAATAAAAAATTTTAAAATTTGTTTTATTGCCAATTTTATATCATCTAGAAATTTTAAATTCTTCTGCATCGACTTTGCCATCATGCCATATCCACTAATGAAAGCATACATTGCAATGCATAATCTTCCAAAGTACCCTAAGTATAGTTCTATTGTATACTCTATATTTCCACCTATGTATCGTAAACTTCCTTCAAATCTTTCTGGAAAACCAAAAAAATGATGCCATACCATCATTAGAATTGCTATTCCATAAATGCACAATGAATCTTCTGGTGTAATATAAGATTTATTTATTTTTGTAATAGTACTTTTTTTCATATAATTTCCCCTTTTTATATAAAATGTATATTTTCTTTCTTATTTCATAATCTTAGCAAATTTTTCTTTTAACAATAAAAAACTCATCTTGACATACAGACGAATCCATCCTTTTTTTATACCAGATTTCATCTTTTTAATCTTCTGTGCGACACTCATTTTTCTATGCATGAGCATATATGCATACTGTTCTTCAATAACTGCCTTTTCTTTTTCAAAAAAAATCTCTTGTTGTTGCTTTTCTATTTTCATCAAAGGTAACATCAATTTTATATTGTATATTTGCTGACTTACATCTTTTTCTGAAAATTTACTCATTAAAGAATTTCCTTCTCCTCGAATATAATGATATAAATATTTATCTATCAGAATACATTTTTTACTTTCCATCTTCTGTAAATATTGAAGAATAAAACGATAATCTTCTCCCATACTAATTGATTCATCAAATTGTATATTATATTCTTTTATTATAGAAACTAAAAAAATCTTATTCCATAATTGCTGTAACATACGATTATGATATAAATCTTCTATTCTGTCATTTATCTGACATTCCATAGATTCCTTCCATCCAAATTTATCTACTCTTCCACTTATTATCTCGTCATGATTTACATACCCTGAGATTACCATTCCAACACCAGTTTTTTTCATCTCTCTTACAAAAGATTCTACATAATCATTGTCTACCCAATCGTCACTATCCACAAACATACAATATTGACCACTTACAATCTCCAATGCTCTATTTCTTGTATATGACACTCCTTGATTTTGTTTATTTTGCAATATCTTTATTGTTGAGTATTTTTTTTCTAAATCTCGACAAATTTGTACACTTGAATCCCTTGAACAATCATCTACTAAAATAATCTCTATATTCTGATATGTTCCATTCACAATAGATTCCACACATTGTACAATTGTATTTTCTGCATTATAAACTGGTATAATAATACTTACTTTCTCATTCATTTATTTCACCTAAATCAATCTGTTCTACTCTTCATTTACTTGCTTTAGTAATTTTCCATATAACGTATCATCACCTGACTCTGTTTTCTTGTACAAATCAATCTTATATGTCAATTTGTGCATCACTGTAGTTTGAGTTAAATCAGAAAATAACTCATCACTATATGGTAAATGTAAAACTTTATACATTTCAAAAACATCTACATTATTGTCCGGTACAGTATCAATCATTTGTTGAACTACTGGAATATTATGATATGCAGCTAAAAGAAAATAATCTAAAATAACATAATCAATTACTCTATCATAGTCTTTCCACCATTTATAAAAAGCATCTCTTAAAAATTGAAAAATTATATTTTCCTCTGATCCTGCCATCATAAAACCACACCAACGCCCTTTGCATGCCTCATGACACCACTTTTCCGGATCATACATTCGTTGTGCATAAAAATTATTACTAATAAAATCTTCTGGAAACTTGCCACTAATAAAAACAGTAGAATCTATCCAAAATCCTCCATATTCACTTAGTAATGCCACTCTAAGAATATCGGATAAAGCTGTAATTGACATTTTTCCTTCTTCAAATTTTTTTAAAACATGTTCTGGAAGTTTAACATATTCCCGATAATTTTCTTCTGTAATCATATATAATTTTGCATTTGAAGGTAATGCATGTCTTAATCGATCATTACACATACGAACTAATTCTGGCATATTTTCTACACCTTGCCACCAACAGCACCATACTGGTATCTTATCCATCTTTGTTTCTAACTTATCAGATGGCACATACGTTTTATTTTTATATTCTATGATCAATGGTTCTAAATAATCTTCTACATATTCTTCTACCGCAGCTATATATTTAGATCCTTTTTCTGGTGGAACAAGACTATCAAAAAAAGCAATCCTTGCAATTTTTATTCCAAATTGTTTTAAGTCCCCAGGAAATTTTTTTAGCCCTCTGGCAATTCGCTGTCCAAAATGATATCCTCTTGTTAAAATACTCATATTTCCCCCATTTCCATCCAATTACTCAAAAAAAGTTTCATCTATTTGTCTAGATTTTTTTTCAAAATCTCCTTTTTTTACCGAAAAACATCCTCTTAAAAATTGATATTTTACTTTCCAATTAATATTTGATAATAAAATCTTTCTTTGGTATTTATGAATAACATTACGAATTTCGTCTCTTCCGTCTTTGCAATCACTTCCCTTTCTACAAAAATGAATTAAACTGTCTACCATTCCTTCCAAATATATTTTTTTCAGTTCTGGATACATTTCTACAACTTGTTCATAACGTTTCTGTGTATACTGTAGCTTGTCTTGCAAAATTTGTAATTGGTATTCCGATGCTTCTGACATTACACTTGATTTTCTCATTCGGTAATTATACAATGGCTCTTCAAATTGAATAACTTTATGTGCATTCATAATTACTTGATAAGTAAAGAATTCATCATCTATTTTATGTCCTTCTTCAAATCGAATGTCTTGAATTGCAGCTTTTGAAAAAATCTTATTCCAAATTAAACCACACGTCCAATCATTTAGAAACTCCTCTAAATATTCTTTTTGTGTAAATTCTTTTTGTTTTCCCTGATATCCTGCTCTTTCCATTCGATTCTGATAGTAATAAAAGAATCCACAAACGGCAACATCCGCTTGATATTCATTAACTGTATCCAACAGTTTTTCTATATAATTAGATTTTACAGTATCATCACTATCTACGAAACATACATAATCACCAGATGCATTATCTAATCCAATATTTCTTGCACTAGCTGCTCCACCATTTTTTTTATGTATTACTTTAATTCTGGAATCTTTTTTTTCATAATCATCACATATTTCTGGCGATCTATCTTTAGACTCATCATCTACCAAAATAATTTGTAAGTTTTTATAAGTTTGATTCAATATTGATTCTATACAATCTGCTAAATATTTTTCCACTCCATAAACGGGTAAAATCACACTAACTAAATCTTTATTCATCATTCTTTTCTCTTTTATCCTCTGCATACTTCACAATTCGTGCCGGTGTACCTGCTATTGTTACTCCTGGTGTCAAGAAAGACTTATTTACCACTGAATTAGCTCCTATCTTTATATCATCTGCTATCGTAACATCGCCTGTAATTACAGCTCCAAAACCAATATCAACATTATTTCCAAGTTTAGGAACATCTTTTGTTTTTCCATTATTTCCAATACAGTTACCACCATGTAAACTACAATTTTCTCCTGCTCTAACCGCAGGATTCACAATAATATTTCCTATGTGATATACATTTAGTCCTTTTCCGAAGCAATTAGGTCCTATTTCAATTCCTAATTTCATTCCTAAACGATTCTTTTTCCCTTCAAAAAAAAGATTTAAAAGTCCTTTTATTTTATTTCCATTTGCTGTGTTGATATAATATTCTTGTTTTCGTAGATATTTTAAAAATTTTTTTAATCTTCTTGAAGGATATGAAGCAAAATCTGAGATAAACTCCTGTTTTTTTCCTTCTGGAATTAACCAATTATTATCTTTTAAAATATACTCTTCTAATTCTTTTTTTGATGAAATCAAATTATGCTCCTCTCTTTATCACAATTTATTACTTAAATATGAATTACTTTTTTTATCAAATTTTTTATTTTTTGCTTTTTTCTCAATCTTTCTTCTATTTTTATATTCTGATGAATAATTTTTTCATATAATTTGATTATCTCACCATACTCTTGATTTTTCACATAGATTGCCAGTTTCTTATCTGTTTCGTTTTTTAAAGTTCGATTTTGATACCAAAACTGAACCTGTTCTTTCTTTAATGTGTTTTTAATATTTTCTACTACTTCATCATGTTCATTTTTCACTTTTAATTGTTCTATTATCATATTTTCAATTGAATTACACCAATAATCAGTAACATATTGCCCTGAAAAGTCATATTCATTTCCAAATAGCTCAATATATAAATTGTAATTTTTTAATATTAATTCCAAAAACTTTGAATTATATCTTCTGCTTAATGAATTTGGTATACTAACATAATTATAAAAACATTCATCCATACAATAGTAATTTCTACTATATTTTAAATATTCTACCAAAAAGATTCTATCTTCCCATACTCTTCTACTCTCATCAAATTTGATCTTATATTGATCTATAATTTCTTTTTTAAATACTTTCATGCAAGAAAAATCATAAATAAAGTGTTCCTCATCCTTTTTTAAATTTAACAATGGAGGCAATATCACATCTTTTATATATTTCTTATCGAACAAAATATTTTTTTTATTTCCATTTAAATTTTCCGTTTTTTCTCCTGTTTTCGAAATATATCTCCATCCAAAATCAAGAATATCTGCATTTGTCTTTATTAAACATTTTATTATTTTCTCATATGCTGTCTTGTCCATAAAATCATCTGCATCCACAAATGATATATATTTTCCCTTTGCATGTTTCAACCCTATATTTCTTGCCGTACATATTCCACCATTTGCTTTATGTATGACTGTAACATTTTCTATAGAATCGTATCTGTCACAAATCATCAAACTCTGATCCGTTGACCCATCATCTACTAAAATAATCTGTATTTCATCTGTTGTCTGATTTAATAAACTTTCTACTACTCTTTTTATATAATTCTCTGCATTGTATATTGGTACAATAACCGAAATAAAATATTCATCCATTTTCATCATATATCCTATTCATAAAATTTTAGCTTATATTTATTATTTTCTTACAAATCTACTATAAATACCCTTTATCAATGATTTTTCATAATCATTCATTTCAAAAATCCAAGAACATATACCAAACAATATCACATACATTATGCCAAGCACTAACAACATTCGAAGATTTTGTACATTGATATATTTAAATGTTAATTTTCCTACAATTATCATTGTTATTGGTGCAATACTAATTCTTATAATATTTTTCCAAAAGTTTATAATATCTAATTTTATAATTTTCCAATAATACCAATTCATTAAAATTCCATTTCCCACAACAAACGCTGCAGCTGTACATACTGCTGCACCAATAATTCCAAACTTTGGCATTGCTAAAATCGTTCCTATTACATTTAATACTGCAATTATTGCATATACAATTGTTCTGAATTTTAGTTTGTTTTGTGCTGAAATTACCGAAAACGCAATACTTTGAATCAATGGAACAGCAAGTGGTATCATCGTTAATAATCCTATAATATATGCCTGTGAATAATTTTTTCCTGCCCATATATTAATAAAAATCTGTCCAAATACAATATATCCTGATAATATCAGTGAAACTATATAATATTGCAGCCTTCCAATTCTTATTAATAATTCTGACAATTTTTCTATTGGTTCTTTCCCAAAAAACATTATGTTCACCCTAGTTCCAAAAACTCCACTGATCGCAGATGACATATTTTGTAACATTGAAGTAAATGTACCTCCAATATTATAAATAGCTACTGCAACTGTACCTAAAACAGCACCTATTAATACCTTGTCTGTTGCCCAATATAACATGTCAATAATTGAACATGCAAAAACATATATTGAAAAACCTAAAATTTCTTTCATCATATCAAATGGCATATTTTTAAATTTTGGCACTACATTTAATTTTTCTTTACAATACCAAATAAAAATTATGCCATAAATAATTTGAATTATTAATCCAATCATTGCAAGCCCAATTGATGCATATCCCATATACAATACTACAATATTTAAAATTGGTGTTGCTATCGTTGCTACCATATCTACCATCTTACGGAAAATATACTTTTCATATGCAATCGAAACTGATGATAAAATACTAACAGGGAAAGAAATTGCCGTACTTAATGTCATAATAACCATTAAAATCTTCAATCGATTAATTTCTGTACCTGTTAATCCAGCACCAAAAAATAACCCTGTACCCTTTGTTAATCCAAATCCAACTATACACACAATTATTGCTATAATTCCATAAATTGAAATAATTAATCCCGTTACTCCCTCTATTTTTTCATGATCACCCTCTACTCGAAATTTAGCTATAAATCTTATGACTGCATTTCCGAATCCAAAGTTTAATAATGTTAAATAACTAATTACTGAATTAGACAGACTATATAATCCATACTCTTCTTGTCCCAAAATTCTTAACATTATCGGTGTATACAATAATGGAATAATTGTACTAATTATTAAATTAATATAAGTAATAATCGAACCAATTTTTAACTCATTTATGTTTCTTTTTCTTTCCATTTCAACCTCTCATTAATTTATATTTTTATTTTATTCTCTTTTTAAAAATTTATCTAATTTTTCAAAATGTTTTTCTGCTTCTTCAGAAAATTGTTTAGTATCAATTTTATATTCATTATTCAAATTCTCTTTTACATTATCAAAACATAAAGAATCTGGATTTCTTAAATCTGCAAATTTTCCCTGAAATCCAATATCTTCTAAAACATACTTTGTTTTATCACTATATATAATAGGGAAAACTGATTTTCCTGCCGCTAAACCCAGTATCGTTCCATGAAATCGTGCCGCAATAATATATACTGAACTACTCATTTCTTCCAATAACTGTTTACGGTTTGTTCCGTTATAATCAAATATTTTAATATTATGCTTCTGTTCTGCTTTATTTTTTATTTCCTCTGCTGCATCCAGATCTCCCTCTTCACAACAAAATGATGCAAGCATCACCTTATATTCTTGTTCTGTAAATCCATTTACTATTTGTACCATTTTATCAATATATTCTTCATTTTTCATTTGGTTAAAATCTGTATTCAATTCTTTATCTTTGTATGAAATTACTGATATAAAAATTTGTTTTTTATTTTCTTGCATTTTTGGTATTTGATAAGAAAATAGTATATCTGGTGCCTGTCTTACATTATCATTATCATTAAATAATTTTTTAGAATATGTATCCCTGAAACAAATATCTTCTAATTGTGTATATACTTTATTCATACTATCTCGATATTCTTCTGTATGGTATGGTCCAAAATTTGCTCCTATTACAAAAAATGAGGATTGTCTGCTTTGATAATCCCACCATGAAACTATATCTTTCCATGTTGGATATTCCATAAAAATAGACCCTCCAATATATACTTGTGCATCACATTTCTTTTGTATTCCTGCCTTATATCTTGCCACCAAGGATGACCGAATTTTATTTAATAATTTTAACTTTACAGAATTTTTATCTACTATCTTTAAATTTCTCTGTTCTAGAAATACTTTTCTATTTTTATTATCTGTCCAAAAATAAAATTGAATATCTGGATATCTATCTACAATAGTCTCAATAAACAAATCATCACCTAAATTAATATGATCATATGCATACAAAAATATCTTTTTCATTGTTGTCCCCTTTTTTATTCTACTCCATATCCAAATTTATTACGAATTCTACATACTAAATCAAATGATATTTTAGATATATAGAACCAAATTTTTTCTTTTGTTGTATATTCGCTTACATCTTTTTTATCAATTGGAATATCCTTATAAATCGCTTTTACTCTTGATTTCAAAATATTTAATTCCACACCTGTCAAAAAACGCAGTCCTTTTTGATAATGATACATACAATTAAACACAAGTCTTCGTTTTGCAATTCCATATACATCTGGATATTTTTTTAGATATTTCATTCTTTGATATCTTGCATCTAATGCATCCAATCTTTGAATCTTGTATGTTTCATTTATAATACTATCTTCCCTATAGAAATAGTAATAACAAACATCTTCTATCTGTATAATTTTTTCTGCTCTGTCCACTGCTTTGTATGTCCAAAATTCATCTTCATTACATTTGCCTTTTTCAAAAAATAATCCTTCCACAATATCTCGCCTGTATATTTTATTCCATACTACCGGATTAATTTTCTCTTCCACTACAGCTTTCAATGCTTCTTTTTTGTTTAATACATTGACATTATCTATTTGCTGTTGTATATCATTTTTTATATTACCCGATGTCTTTTGGAACTGGCATTCACAAATATCTGCCTTTTGTTGTTTTATTTTATTCAGCATTTTTTCATACATATCACAGGAAATCCAATCATCACTGTCGATAAATGATACATAATCACCTGTCATTATTTGCATTCCCTCATTTCTTGCATCTGACAGTCCACCATTTTCCTTATGTAGCACTTTAATTCTATGATCTTTTTTCTCCCATTCATCACAGATTACAGGACATTTGTCTGGTGATCCATCATCTACTAAAATAATTTCCAAGTTAGAATATGTTTGATCCACAATGCTTTGAATACATCGATTCAAATATAGTTCCACCTTATAAATTGGTATTATGACACTTATTAATTCTTGCATATTTTATTCCTCATTTATTGCATATTTTTTTGATGCTCCAGTCTTCAAATCGTAAATTTTGTAGATTATTTTCATAATTCCTGGACAATATGAAGACAAATAACTCATATATCTTAATTTTGTTGGAATAATTTTTTTAAATTCTTTCGTCTTCATTTCTTTTTTTAATAAATTTCTTTTGCTTTTCTGATATTCTTTCTCCTCAGTATCCATTCTACAGATTGCCATAAGTAAATAAATATATCTTCCGTATGCTACTTCATATATTTCTTCATTATTTTTACAATCATCTTTTATTCCAGACAATACCAGAAAAGGATCTTCATATCTTCTGATTATTGTATTAGTTTTTGTAGCTGAACTATTTCGAATCATATAATGATATAATGGCAAATCATAATAAATTGATTTTTTACTGTTTTTAAATAGACGATAATTTGCTTCTAAATCCTCATTAATGCGAATCTTTTCATTTAACCGAATACTAGCAAATAATTCTCTTCTATATAATTTATTATATAATGCAGGTTCTATCATTTTTCCAGACAATAAATCTTTTATTCCTTCTTGCGTATTCTGAATTTTCCGTCTGCCTGTATTGTAATAATAATCCACCCGATCTGGAAATACCATTTGATAACCACAATGTGCAATATCTGCATTTTCTTCTTCAATAAGTTTTACTAGTATTTCATACATATTAGATTCTACTAAATCATCTCCATCTACAAATCCAATATAATCTCCCTTCGCTATATCTAATCCCTGATTTCTTGCAGACGACACTCCTCCATTTTCTTTATGAATTACTTTAATTCTTGAATCTTTTTTTTCGTAATTATCTAAAATTTGTACTGTCTGATCTTTTGAACCATCATCTACCAGAATAATTTCTAAATTTTTATATGTTTGTGCAATAATCGAATCTAAACATCTAGAAATATATTTTTCAATATTATACGCTGGTATAATCACACTCACTAATTTTTCCATCATTAATAACCACTTATCCTTCTTTATTTATAAAGCACCTTATAATTCTTCAAACATTTCTTCGACTTCTCTGACTCTGGTTTCTTTCTTAAAAAATATCGCTCTTTCTATCGCTTTTTTATGATAATACTGAATCTTTTCCTTATTGGATAATAAATCTTTTAATCCTTCAAATAATGCCTCTTCATTATTTCCAACAACAACGCCATATTCATTATGCTCTCCCAATAATTCTACTGCTCCTGAGCATTCCGTACTAATAACTGGTGTGCCAACAATTAAAGATTCTGTTACTGCTGTACTAAATCCTTCTCTTCTTGATGAGCATACATACAAATCACAATTTTTCACATATTTATAAGGATTTTTCTTGTATCCAAGCAAAGTAAAAGAATCTTCTAAGCCATTTTCTTTTATAAACTTTCTAAATTCATCTTCATATTCTCCAATTCCCAAAATATATGTATGTATTGGAAACCCTTCTTTTATCAATTTATTATGTATTCTCAATAACCGATCATAACCTTTAGAAGGAACTAATTTCCCTACAGATACCATATTAATTGTATTTTTATCAAAGACCATATCATTTATTGGTTCTTCTGATTTTTCTTTAATTTCCTGATCTTCGTTTGTATTATATAACACAATTGTTTTATCTTTATCCACACCAAAAGCACAAAATTTCTCTTTGACAGTATTAGATACACAAACATTACAATCAAATAAATTATAATATTTCACTGCTTCTTGTTTTGATCTAAAGCCTAATGTAAATGCTTTCTCATCTAACATTTCAATATGTATCCATGAGACTTTCTTAGATTTACAACCACTTGCAATTCTTGCAGTTGCACCTTCTAAGTAAGAGACTACAATATCATATTCTTCTTTTACTAAATGCTTATAAAGAAATTCTGGACTCATCATACTGAATACTATTGCAGATCCTCTAAAAATCTTTTTAAACATATATTTATAATGAATATGAGATTTTAAAAACTCTTTATTTACACCACCATCAAACATAACTTGTACCGTTACGTCGTACTTTTCTTTATCTAAATTGTTCACTAAATTGACTAAGACCTTTTCAGCTCCCCCATGAGCTAATGTTGGAATCAAAAATAATACTTTTTTCATAATTATAACCCTATTCCTATTGACTGTATAAAATGATGGTAATTTGCTCCATAACCTAAACTTATGTACATTTCATAAAAATAATATACGGTATAACATCCCATACACATTAAATAAACTATTTTTTCATTTCTCTCATCAAATAAATATTTAATACACCATATCAACAATACTACCATATACACTGAAAAATACATATTAAACCTTGCATATATCCAGAATTTTGTAGCTAATAAAATTGCGATCAAATTTATAACCGAAAAATTAACTATAATATTATAGTATTTTTCTTTTCCCTTTAAAAATTCTTTTCCCATATATGATAATACAACCGGAACTGCCATTACTAATACTCGAATAATGTTAGCCCCTGCTCCACTTGAAGTTAATGCTTCTTTATAACTTCCATACTGCGTTTCTCCCAAAACATTTGCAATCATTGGTCCTGTAATTGGATATGAAATAAACAAAAATATTCCAACAAATAAAATCCATTTTGTCGTTTTCCCCCAAGCTGAATGATCTACAATAAAATATAATATAAAAAAAATCAAAGCTGACTGATGAATTGTTGAACATAATAATACAATTGGGAAATAATATTTCCATTGTTTTTTATATATCATGGGAAAACAGAAAAATAAAATTGCAGATGCAAGATACTGACGAACTCCATTCATCGTTACCAAATAACATCCAGATGTAATAAACAAGAATATTGCCATCTCTATCATATCTGTATTTTTATAATAAGTAATAAAAATCAATCCAATCGTTATGATAGCCATACATAATAAAATAGTTTGTGAATCTTTTGATATATATTGTTTTATAAATGCTGCAATTGCATAAAATCCTGTGTCTTCTTTAATCGTCGGATGTTTTATAAATGAAATAAAATTTGCTGGCACTCTTTCAAACATTGTTCTATATGTATATGTATCTCCAACACTTTCCCTAAACCCAGACACAAATATCAAAACAGCACAAGCCATCCCCGCAAACAATGCATTTGCACGGAATACCCGCTCTCCTTTTACATATTTATATTGTCCATTCATTCTTGCTGCCAAGCACAAGAAATATGTACTAAATAATGTTATCCACCAGACTGTCATATACCATAACCTCTTTTACTATTGATCCATCTTTTTAACCTGTTGCTTTATATAGAATGTCAATACAATTCCAAATGGAATTGCCAGAATCGTTAATCCTTTTTCTGGAGTTTCTTTTAGAAACTTCTTATTTTTACTAATGATGCTGCTTGATACATAATGTATACAGTTCATAAATTTTCTTTTGAATGTCTTATCATATTTCATATAAACTGTTCGTAAAAATGCAAACCCTTTTGGATTGTTTAAATACTGTCGGAACATATTTGCACTTGATCCATCTGCCTGATATTCAACATTGCATAATACCTCGTCCATCACAAGCAATTCATATTCTTGATCACAAAGAAGATATTTGTAATCAAGTCCTACATATTTTTCTCCTTCAAATACCGGGTATTCTGGATATTTTGTAATGACATCTGTTCGATATACCAGTTTTTTATCTCCGGCTCCGCCTGCCTGATAGTATCCGGATAATGTTGTTGTCTTTAAATCTGTTGGAAATCTTTTTCCAATGATATTTCCATCAAAGTCAGCATCTAATCCAAGAATTCCTGCATATTTGTCACTTCCGTGTTCTTTCCAGAATGTAATGATCTTCTCTGCTGCATCATCTGCAAGATAATCATCGGAGTCAATACAGACATTTAACGGTGTATCGATCATCCGATATGCAACATTATGTGCTGTGTGCATTCCACCATTTTCTTTATAATGATAGATGATCTCAAAGCCATTATCTTTCTTTAACCAGCCTTCAACTAGTTCCCTTGTATTGTCACTTGACCCGTCATCTATGATCAGCCATTTAAATTGTTTACATTTTTGTCTGCATAAACTTTCATAGCATCTATGTAAAGTATGTGCCCTGTTATATGCAGGTGTAAATACTGTTAATATGATCTCATTTTTCATTAATATAAAACTCCTCTAACCATCTTGCGTTCTTCTCTATGTCAAATCCATGCTCTACAATCTCTGACATCGTGTCCTTTCTTGGAGACTGTTTATAACTCGATATTACATCCAACCACTGATTTATATCGGCATCTAATGGTACTTTACTAATCCTATCTGTGATCATGATCTCATCTGTGATCGTATCTGATATCACGCATGGAAGCCCTGCTGCCTGTGCTTCTACCAATGTAACTGGAAGTCCTTCAAACAGAGATGGAAATAAAAATAAATCCATTGCCTGCAATAACTGTGGAATATCTTCTCTTAATCCTAAAAATCTTACATTGTCTTCTAAATCATACGCTTTTACCTGCAGTTTTGCTCTCTCCTGCAGATCACCATTTCCAATCAGTAATAATACTGTATCGCTGTTTTTTTCAGCAAACGCCTCAAAACAATGGATAAGGAATTCATGATTCTTCTGCAGATTAAATCTTCCCACATGACCAATCACAAATTTACCTTCAATCCCAAGTTCTTTTCTTTTTTCCATTCTGACTTCTTCATTATAAATAAATTTCTTAGCATCAATTGCATTATTCATAATCTGGAACTTGTGTTTTCCAAACATCCACTTTCCTGCTTCTTGTCCACACGCGAATAAATGTGTCGCATATTTTGGAATCTGTCTCTTTGAATAATCTTTGATCAGATATTTTAAGTTCCTTTCCTGACTTGTATTATGACTATGTGCAATCCTTACTGGTACCCCATTTTTCTTTGCAGCTTTTAACGGATAGGCACTTAAACAATCTAAGTGTGAATGTACAATCTGATATTCTTTATGCTCTTTGAAGAATTTATCAAGACTTTTCATATAACTTGGACTAAATGGATTCAGCACCGGCATATGATAAATCTTTCCACCTAAACTTCTAATCTCATCATCATAATCTTTTTTTTCATTTTCTGGCCTGTGTGTCAAAAAATCAAATTGTATTTTGCTTCTGTCTATATTTCGATAATAATTCATCAGCATTGTTTCTAGACCGCCACGATTCATATGTGTTACGACCTGTAATACTCTGATTGGTTCTCCCATATTATTTATTCAACTCCCTAACTGTCATCCCAACAACTTCCACCTTATCAAACTTCTCAACCATCACTTCTCGTGACTTCTCACCCATCATCTTCTTCTCATCATAGGAAAGATCAATAAACTCCTTCATCTTCTCTTCCAGACCTCTGGCATCTTTTACATCTACCAGATATCCGTTCTCACCCTCATTGACTGCCTCCATACATCCATGTATCCTGCTCGTGATCAATGGTCTTCCCATGGCTGCGGATTCTAACAGAGTATTTGCCATTCCTTCATGGTATGACGGCAGTACAAAACAGTCGCATTTCTTGATGAATGGTTTTACATCTTCCTGATATCCGTAATAATAGATGATCCCGTTTCTGACTAAAGAATGAATTCTGTCTTTGTAATCGTCTTCCATTGGTCCGACAATATCAAAGGACGCTTCCGGATATATCTTCTTGATGTTCTTTGCTGCCTTAAACAGTTCTTCGACTCCTTTTTCTTTCATCACTCGTCCGATGAATAAGAATCTGATGTTTCTTGATTCTTCCGGATATGGTGTCATTTCATATTCATTCAGATCAATTCCTGCGCCTGGCAGAAGGCATGTCTGTGAGTCTTTGATGATATTATTGCTTAGGAATACCTGTTTATTTTCGGCATTTTCAAAGAATACTGTCTTGGCCTTTTTGCATGACAGTTTGTATAGAAATACGACCAGTTTTTTGATCATATTTTCACTCTGAAATGCTGTTCCTAATCCTGTAATATTGACTGCATATGGTATTCTCTTTAATCTTGCTGCAAGTCCACCATAGATATTCGGTTTGATCGTGTAGGTGATCACCTGATCTGGGCGGATTGTTTTCATGATTTTTAAATATTGCAGAATTAATTTAAAGTCTGTCACTGGGTTGATCCCTCTGCGGTCAACGGGTGTTTCAATAAAATGACAGCCCATTTCTTCAAGCTTCTCTACCAGCATTCCTTTCGGCAGGGAAATATAAACTTCATTTCCCTGATCTAATAATTCTTTGATCAGTGCCTTTCTGAATTTGTATAATCCTACATCTAAATTTGCTAAAATTAATATCTTTCTATTCTTCATAATTTACTCTTCTTACGGGACTTCCTACATAAGTTCCCGGTGTATCTATATCTTTGATGATCGTGCTTCCTGCACCTGCGGTCACCTCGTCGGTGATGCGCAAGCCTTGTATGATCTGGCTTCCTGTTCCTATCTCTGTTAATGTGTTAATCCTTACATTTCCAGAAAGCAGAACTCCTGGATAAAGTGTGTTATAATTTCCGATTCTGTCATCGTGTCCAACAATACTTCTGTTACAGATCAGGTTAAAATCTCCCATCCAGATATTTGTTGTCATGATCACGGATGTACAAATAATATTTCCCTGTCCAAGTATGATCCTTTTGGACATAACTACCGATGGATCGATCAGATTCGGGTATGTAAGATTGGGATTTTGCAGGCATTTTTCTACCAGTTTTTTGCGGACTTTGGCATTTCCTAGTGCAAACGCTGCTGACACAGGTTTTTGCTGCCTTACAAGATCATCAATTCCTCCAAGAACCGGATAATCATCTATCATGGTTCCCGCTTCGATCCCGTCATCTATATATCCAAGAATCTCATACTTTTCCTGTCTGTCTGATTCATTGATCCGTTCGATCAGCCACTGGGTATCTCTTCCCATACCTCCGGCTCCTACGATCACGATCGGTCTGATCTTCTTTTCCTTACTCATACAACCCATCCTCGTTTTTCTTCCAATAACACTCCATTCCTAATGCTCTTGGAGCAATAAAGTCTTTCTCAATACCATCACCCACAAATGCCATATTCCTGCATGGAACATCCAGTCGTTTTTTCATAATCAAAAATGGTAGATCATTTGGTTTTCGAAATTCCATAACATTTCCGTGTCCAGCCAGCTCATCGGTGATCAAAATCTCATCGGCCATTTTGTCCAATCCGAGGGCTTCTATCTTAGCTCTCTGGACTTTTGGTGTTCCATCGATCAAAAGTCCGATGCTTCGTTTTTGTGTGTGCAATTCAAAAAATAACTCTTTAACCCCTTCATATAATGTAATCTCTGGTTTGTGATCTCTGATTGCTTCTCTGCATTTTAAAAGCAATTCATCTGAATAGATTCCTGCTTCCTTTAATACAGTTTCCAATGGCGGCTGTCCTTTTTCCAGTGCTGCACATAACTTATTGAAAATGTTTTTTACCTCTGGAAGGATTCGTTCTACGACACGGAAACTGCTTCGGACATAATCTTTCTCTGAATACAAAGTATCATCAAGATCAAAGATTACAGAACCGATCGCATCATCCAGATGGTACAGTTCTTTGAAGTCATGTATCTCTACGATAGGTTCTTCTTTGGTATTTAAACATACGCTTTTTTCAAATCTCGTGAAGATCACGTTATCGTCAGCTGCATCTTCTTTGTATGCAAGCGGCTCTCCAAGCATCATGGAAAGTGCTGCAAATGGTGCATCTGCCCCTGCTTTGATCGATACTGTACTTGCCTGATGATACCAAGGTTCCATTCGGATAAAATAGTCCTTGTCTGTATTTTCCTCACGCAGCATAAAAACGGTCATCCATCCACACGGTTTCAGCTTCAAAAGAATCTTTTCCACTTCTTCTACAATCTTATGGTCTCTTACCACTCTGTATCTTGCACTTTCCTTGCCTTCAATATCTTCCTTGGCTCTTGGTGTGATAAAGACCGGGCTTCCATCTGGATTGCAAAATACATCAATCTCGTACATTTTTCCATTTAAAAATGGGCGGATCGTGTAATTATCGTATTTTGATGCATTGAAATTCAACTCTTTTTCATCGTGAACCATAATACTTTGCTGCAGATTATCCATAGCATCCAATGCTGCAAACATCGCAGGATATCCCTGCGTATAATCTTGTGCTTTGTCCACGATCTTTGGACAATTTAGTCCGCACTCTTCAAAGAAATTACCTGTCCAGCGCTTATTGCTGCAAAGAACTGCAAGTTCTTCATTGGCGATCAGTACTTCAGTTCCGATCGCTTCAAACTCACTGATTCTCTGTGACATAATAAATACATCTTTTTCCGTTCTTGGAATGATCAGACCGATATTTTCCTGTTTGCATATATGTAACAGTGCTGTGATATATCCTTCTTCCCCTGGTTCTGGTACCTGATAATGCTTATGACAGCGATACAATGCTGGTGCTTCCAAAGAGTGGTCACATCCGACAAATGTTACTTTCACTCCTAATTTTCCTGCCGCATAGCGGAATGTATCGATGAATTCAACCTGATCCCCGACGCTGGAAAATAAAATCTTAATGTGTCCATCTCTTTTATATTTTGAGAACTGCCCCTTCTTCGTTCCCTGAAATGCATACATCGTAACAGATTCCTGTGCGCTGATCCCTGCTCGTTTTAGTACCTTTGTTACAGTCTGAAACATGATCTTAATATCTGTGATCAATGAAATACTGTCCACATATTCAAGGTCAAATTCAAATTTCTCTTCCCAGCTGATCGCATTTCGTCCGTTAACCTGTGCAAGACCTGTAAGTCCTGGTCTTACGTCGGCACGCCGTTTTTGTCTGGCACTGTAGAAATCCACATACTGCTTTAATAGTGGTCTTGGACCTACAAAACTCATATGTCCAAATAAAATATTAAAAAATTCCGGCAGTTCATCAAGACTTGTCGAACGCAGCAGCTGTCCAAACCTTGGCAGTCGTTCCTTATCTGGAAGGAGATTTCCATTCTCGTCTTTGGCATCTGTCATACTTCTGAATTTGTACAGTGTAAATACTTCGTTGTGATACCCCGGTCTTTCCTGTTTAAAGATCACAGGACTTCCTAATTTGATCCTTACAAGCAGTGCTGTAACAAGCAGGATCGGACTGGATAAAATAATACAGCACAGTGACAATATAATGTCAAAAAATCGTTTGATATACTTTTGATACATCTTTTATTTACTCCCATTTTCATTTTATCGGTCTAATACGGACTTTATGATCTTTATGATCCTTTCCATATCTTCCTTTGTGTTCTTTATATCGCTTGGAAGACATAATCCGCGGTCAAAAATATCTTCTGATACTGATTTCTCATCATTCTCATAATGGGAATAAAATTCACAGCCTTCAAACACTGGCTGTTTGTGTAATGGTTTCCAGATTGGACGGCTTTCGATGTTCTCTGCCTCCAATGCTTCAATGATATCTAATGGTTTTACACCGCATGATTCATCAAGCGTCATACAGGATAACCAGAAGTTTGGCTCACTGCATGTTTCATATGGATTCATATGAACATGTTTATAGTCTTTCAATGCTTCTTTATATGTCTCATAAATTGCTTTCTTCTTTGCAATATGTTCATCTAAATGAATAAGCTGCCCTCTTCCAACTCCTGCTGTAATATTGGACATTCTGTAGTTATATCCTATCTCTTTATGTTCATAATGTCTGACTGGCTCTTTCGCCTGTGTTGCCAGAAATGTTGCATGTTTAATGTATTCTTCATTCTCTGATGCGATCATTCCTCCGCCGGATGTCGTGATGATCTTATTTCCGTTAAATGAAAATGCTGCAATAACCCCAAATTTTCCCGTCTGGATGCCTTTGTATGTTGCTCCTAAGCTTTCTGCAGCATCTTCTACTAATGGAACGTTATACTCCTTACAGACTGCCAGAATTTCATCTACTTTCGCAGGTGTTCCATAAAGATGTGCTACAATAACTGCCTTTGTCTCTGGATGGTCTTCTAACGCTCTTCTTAGTGCCTGTGGTGACATGTTCCATGTCTCTGGTTCTGAATCGACAAATACGATCTTTCCCTTTTCGTATGCCACCGGATTGACAGTTGCAGCAAAAGTCAGCGAAGGACATATCACAGTATCTCCTTCCCCGACTTTTAGTAATTTCATTGCCAGATGCAGTGCTGCTGTTCCTGCACTTAATGCACTGCAATGGGCAATTCCTGTATATTGTTCCATCTCACGTTCGAAACCATTTACATTTGGGCCAAGTGGTGCGATCCAATTGGTGTCAAACGCTTCCTGCACAAATTTTTGTTCTTCCCCATGCATCGTTGGTGATGCCATATAAATACGTTCTTTCATGCTGTCTCATCCCCCTGTCATTTTGTCTGCTGATATGTATATTCTGGAACTAGTTTTTTTACAACTTCCCGAATCCTTGGATCTTCTGAAAATGCTGCATGATCTAATTCAGCGATCAGTTTGCCAAACTGCTCTGGCGGCATCATCTTTGGATTTCCAATAAAGATTCGTTTGTTCTCTGTCTCTTTTTTATTCTCTTCGTCGATCAGAAGTTCTTCATATAGTTTCTCTCCTGGTCTTAAGCCAGTAAACTGAATTTCAATATCTTCCCCTGGAATCAGTCCTGATAAACGGATCATATTCTCTGCAAGATCTAAAATCCTAACTGGTTCTCCCATATCAAGAATAAAGATCTCTCCTCCTTTAGCGTAAGCTCCTGCTTCCAGTACCAGACTTACTGCCTCCGGAATCGTCATAAAATATCTGATGATCTCTGGATGTGTCACGGTTACCGGACCTCCGTTAGCGATCTGTTTCTTAAATAATGGTACAACGCTTCCATTGCTTCCCAATACATTTCCAAAGCGCACCGCCACATACTCTGTGTCATACTGTGTGTTCATGTACTGGATCACCATCTCGCACACTCGCTTGGATGCTCCCATGATATTGGTTGGTCTGACTGCTTTGTCTGTAGAAATCAATACCATTCTTTTTACACCGCTTAATCCTGCTTCTTTGGCGACATTAAATGTTCCAAAGACATTATTCTTAATCGCATCATGCGGACTGTCTTCCATCAATGGCACATGCTTATGTGCTGCCGCATGAAATACAATATCTGGTTTGTAATCCTGAAAAATATTATGCATTCTCAAATGATTCTGGACAGATAAGATCAACACTTTCAAGTCTAATTCCGGATGTTTTCTCTTTAATTCCATCTGAATCTCATATGCATTATTCTCGTAGTTGTCAATGATCACTAGTTTCTTCGGCTTGTATCTTGCTACCTGCCTGCAGATCTCACTTCCGATCGATCCGCCCCCTCCGGTTACAAACACAATCTGGTCTTTGACATAATTCATAATGGATGGAAGGTTCGCTTTCACTGGTTCTCTTCCAAGTAAATCCTCAATCTCAACTTCTCTTAAAGATGATACCGTTACTTCACTGTTGATCAACTGATAAAGTCCTGGAAGAATACTTAAATGACATCCTGTCTGTCTGCATATCTCCAGAATCTCCTTGCGGTCTTTTGCGGATAATGTAGGAATTGCCAGAATAATCTCTTCTATATCGTATTTGATCGCATTTCGAATAATCGTATGACGGTTTCCAACCACGGGAACACCTGATAAATATGTATGTTTCTTTGCCGGATTATCATCTATGATACATTTGATAGACTTGTTGACATATGCACTTTTCTTGATCTCATTTAAAATGATGTTTCCTGCTTCTCCAGCTCCAATTAACATCACGGATACTTTTTTCTTATTAGTATCTTTGATCCTGAGCGGTTCTTTTCCCTGGATCAGACGCACTAACAATCGAATAAAGAATGTGCCAAGCATCAGATATACAAGATACAGGAAAAAGTAGCTTCTTGGTATCTCCCAGCGTAACATTGAAATACCAATCAGCTGAAATACGGATGATATAAATACTGATTTGATCACATTTACAAAATCTGATATTCCTGCGTATTTCCATTGAGTAGAATATAATTTGTATGCCATGAAAATCAAGATACTGCAGAAAAGATTTAATGGCATATATTGAAATACAGATTTCAAAAATACCAATGCTACTTTGGATGGATAGAATTCAAATCTGGTCAGTAATGCCAGATAAGCTGCTGCTATCATCATCAATATATCCAAAGCCCCTAAAATCATATTCCATTTTTTTCTCTTTATTGTCTGTCTGATGTCTCCCATATTTTGTGTTTCCTCTTTCCCCAAATTTATTTTGTCCCTTTAAAGTGTCCTTTTATTCATTATATCATTCCTTATAAACTTTTCCTATATCTACTTCCGTCACTTTCCGGCTTTTTAGGTTAATTTAATTCATGTTTTTTCTCATTTTCAAACATTTTCCTGAACGCAAAGAAAAAAAGAACAGGAAAACTTTCATTCTCCTGTCCATTTTATTCTATTCATTCAGATTCTATACATTAATCTCTGCTGTTAATCCAAGTACTTCTTTATTCTCTTCAAGAATTGGATTGATCACTTCAGCTACAAACTCTTCTGTCTGCTGTGGTGCGCGTCCAACGAAGTTCTCTGGTTTCATGATTGCCTGTAACTGTTCCATGTTCATTCCAAATGCTGGATCTGCTGCGATTCTCTCTAACAGATCGTTTGGTTTTCCTTCTTCTTTGACAACTTTTCCTGCTGCCATAGAATGTACACGGATCTTCTCGTGAAGTTCCTGACGGTCTCCACCAGCTTTTACTGCATCCATCATGATGTTCTCTGTTGCCATAAATGGAAGTTCGCTTCTTAAACGGCTTTCAATAACTTTAGGATATACAACAAGTCCATCGACTACATTTAAGTAAAGGTCTAAGATACCATCGATTGCTAAGAATCCTTCTGGTACGGATAATCGTTTGTTTGCTGAATCATCTAAAGTTCTTTCAAACCACTGTGTAGATGCCACTAATGCAGGGTTCATTGCATCTGACATTACATAGTTTGCTAAGGAAGCAATTCTTTCACTTCTCATTGGGTTTCTCTTATATGCCATTGCAGATGATCCGATCTGGTTCTTCTCGAATGGTTCTTCGACTTCTTTTAAGTGTTGTAAAAGTCTGATGTCATTTGAGAATTTATGAGCAGACTGTGCGATCTGGCTTAATACGTTGATCACGCGGGAGTCAACTTTTCTTGAATATGTCTGTCCAGATACTGGCTGGCATTTGTCAAATCCCATCTTCTCGGCGATCATCCCATCGATCTTCTTGATCGTTTCGTGATCTCCTTCAAATAACTCTAAGAAACTTGCCTGTGTTCCTGTTGTTCCTTTTGATCCTAATAATC
>OLHE01000517.1_pt1 | contig 31502 bp, 29 predicted proteins | sample 1605821 | NCBI WGS metagenome assembly OLHE01 (sample SAMN03283250) | human gut metagenome | biome: human-associated habitat; material: feces | host: Homo sapiens | place: USA | collected 2013
AATCGAACTGCTGACCTACGGGTTACGAATCCGTTGCTCTACCAACTGAGCTATAGTGGCATATTGTTATATTATAGAATTTTTTAAATCCTATAATATAACACTTATTTAATTTTATCTTTTCTTATACTTCTACTCATTTGCTTTTTTAGAATCACTTGTAACAGTAGTAGTAGATTTTATAATTTGAACTCTATCTCCTACTTTTAAACCTTCTGTTATTTCAACATAATAATCATCTGAAATACCAACATTTATTGTAACTTCTTCCGCAGTACCATCATCTTTAACCTTTTGCACATAATTTCTTTTGCCATCTTTTTGTATTGCTTCTGTCGGAAGTGCAACAACGTTTATCGCTTCCTCAATTATAACTGTACAAAATGCCTCTTGATTCTGAATAAAATCATTGCCATTTTCTATAACAACTGTTATTGTAGATTGATTATTTAATTTTTTATCAATTCTACTTACTTTACCAATATAATTTAAAGGTTGACTTTCATTTTTTATTACAATTTCTACTCTTTGCCCTTCTTTTACTTTATCTAAATCCTTATCGTTTATACTTAAATTTACTTGATAAACCTTGTTTTCTTCTTGTATATTTTCTTGGTGTTCATTTCCTTCTTGATTGTCTACCACATTTAAGTTTTCCTGTTCCACATTTTTCAACTCTTTATATTCTATTTCTCCCGTTCCTGTTAAAGTATTTTTTATTGTAGCTGTCGTCGCTGTCATTTCTATAATACTAGTTGTTGTAACTGTAGATTGTACGTCATTTGCTTTTTTACTAACAAAAATGCTATACCCTAAAGATATAGTAAGAGCTATTCCCATAATAAGAATTATAATCCAAGACTTATTTTTCATTCAATCGCCTCTTTTTATCATATTTTTTATAATTAATATGCACTTTAGTGATATTATACCATATTCCTCTATTTTGTAAATAGAATTTTAGAATTTTTAATTAAATAATCATAACTCTGGATTATATCTCCTTTTGAATAACTTGTTTTAAATCTTTAATAAAATCTATTTTTTTATTTTCATCTCTAAATAATGCTGCAGGATGCCATGTAGGCATATATAAAATCCCCTTTTTTTCTATCCATTTTCCTCTACTTGCAGTAATTTTATATTCTTGACCTAAAACATTGTTTAATGCTACTCTTCCAAGCAATACAATTATTTTTGGCTTAATTATTATGACTTGGTTTCTTAAATAATTTATACATTCTACAACCTCATCAGGTTCAGGATCTCTGTTGTTTGGTGGCCTGCATTTAACAATATTAGCAATGTACACATCCTCTTTTTTTATTCCTAAAGCTAAAAAAGCCTTATCCATCAACTTACCTGCTTTTCCAACAAATGGTATTCCTTTTAAGTCCTCATCAGCTCCTGGCCCTTCACCAATAAACATTATCTTTGCATTTTCATTTCCAACACCAAAAACAATGTTCTTTCTATTTTTACATAGTTTACATTTATTACAATTATTTATTGCTTCTTTTAAATCTTCCATATTTTCAAACATATTTATTGCACTTCCTCTTAAAATTTGTTCTCTATATTAATCATATATTTTTTTCTATTCTATCATAAAAATATATAAAATACTATAATTATATTACTTTTTATTATAACATTTTGTATATGTGTCAATGATGTGAAACAAACTTTTATAAAAAATTGCAGTATATTGAATTTTTTTATTGGTGCTATTACACCAGTACTTACAAAAACATATAAAATAGATTTTATACATTTTTGTAAGTTTTAATTTATGCTGCTACAAGTTCTAATTCTGTTTTTTTTAGTGTCAAATATCCTAGTACTACCATTTATATATTGTTTGACCTCTTTAATATTACCTCCATCAATATAACAAACTCCACATTAGCACATTTGAAAATCATATCTATAATTGTTTTTTTCTTCATCTTGAAATAAATTCTTAAAGATTTTTGTTTTTATAACAAAAAGAAGTTAGTTCATAGAATTAAACTAACTTCTTTCTCTTCTTTGATTTTGTCTAAATTTAAAAACTCTTTTATATTAAGACTTTCAAATGGTTCGACGAAAATCACTTATGGCTCCTCGTGCCTTGCAGCCGCACTTTATTTTCGTTTGTATTTCAATAGTTTGCAGCTTTAGTATTTTTTTGTAACCCCGTTACAATTTATCCACACATATAGATAAATTCCTTTTCAAAATTACTCATATTCCTTGAAAGCATCTCATTGGTTTTGTTCATATATTCGGTGTACTTTTGTAACTCTCTTTGTTTTACATATTCATAAATCATTCCATACCTATCAATTGTTGTTTTTATGCTCTTATGTCCTAAAATAACCTGTAGAATATGAATCTCTATTCCAGCTTCTATGCAACGAGTAGCAAAAGTGTGTCGCAACATATGAAAATGAACATCACTCGTTTTTAATGAGCAATAATACACTCCGTTTACTTTACTATGTTTTTTATGAGAAGTTTCAATTACTCTAATACCAGCATTTTTACAAATTGTTTTAAATGCTGAATTTACCTGATTCGGTATATATAACTCTCCATCAGTACGAATAAATATCACACCATATTTATTCGGCATTGATTCTCCAATAGCTCGTAGTAATACTTCTCTTGATAATTTCGTTAAGTGTATTATTCTTGTACCACATTCTGTTTTTGTTGTTTCACCAACTATACATTTACCGTGCTTATTTTGTGTCAATGTTCTTACAACCTTAATTACTCCAAATTCTCCTTCATCCCATTGTATGTCTTTCGGCATTAAGGTCAATATTTCTCCAATTCTCATACCGAGTATAAAGTGCTAACAGAATAATATTTTTATACTGCGACCAATTATGTTTTAAGTAATTCGTTAGTAGATACTCTTCCTTTCTGGATAACGCATCTACTTTAATCGAAGTCTTAAAGCTCTTCGGTCTTGTTATAGGTTCTTCACCAACAAAGAAATCCTCTGTTATAATATTCTTTTTTAACGCCAATGCAAAAACTCTTTTTACTTCTCGAAATTCCTTCTTTAATGTTTCATCTGCTTTTGTTCTTTCGTTTTGTAAAAAGTCTTCTATTTGCTTCTTAGTAACTTTCTTTATTGAGATATTAGCAAACTTGTATGTTCCAATAGTTTTAATTGTTTGTTGCAGCCTTACATAAGAACTTGATTTTATATCACCGTTTTTATATCTTTTTTCTTCATATTGGGTTGCCAGACTTACTATTGAATATTCATTGTTTTTTGCCATTACTTTTTTTAAGCCGTGTTCTGTAATATCTTCAATAAAATCTACAAGTTTTTTATACGCTTCCTCAAATGTTTTGCCTACAAATTGTTTTCTTATATTTTCGCCGTTTATTGTTTTTTCCTAAATTCAATGGTTCAATACAATACCTTGTGTAAATGTAGAATTTATCACAATGTTCCTTATCTGAACACTTCTCACAATCACCGACAGCGTTTCATTGTATATAGCGTTCTTCGATTAAGACACAATTTTCTATTAGTACAATTTTGACAAGTTGGACACATTGGCATATTAGATGTGTTTCTTTTATTTTTAGTTATGTACTCGTGAACTGAATAATCTTTTCCTTCAATAAGTTTTTTCATATATTCCTCCTAACAAAGGAATATTGTTTCTACTTATCTAATAACGATTTTCATATAGTGTTAATTTTTAGCTCTTAGCTCAGACAATATATGTCTTTCCTGTAGGTATTGGATCAAAGCATTTTCTTCAACGCACCATTCTCTTCCGTACTTTTATTGCAGGAAATTCATCATTATAAAATAGTGCTTGTCCATTGTTTGCTCCAACACCAAACAAATTGCAAATATCTTCTCTCGAAAATAATACAACATTATTAAGTTTTTTCATATTTAACACTTCCTTTCGATTTTATCATATAAATTTATATTTGAAAATAGTTTAGATAAAATTTTCTATAGTATTTCACCACTTTTCAATATTCCTTTTTATTTTTCAAATAAAAAAACAATAAGAATATATAAATTACTTATTGTTGCTATCATTTAATATTTTTTCTGCTCTTTTCATAGCTTGCTCTGGAGTATATTTTCTCATAGCACTAACCATTTCACATCCGTATTCCTTCTGCCGTTCTATTTTTCTTCGGTACTCTTGTTGTTATTGAATTATATGCAATGATACAATAAGATACTGCATCCGCCTTTGTTATTTTTTGTTTTTGTTCTATCATTATATATTTTCATATTTAGCAAAATTTATAATAGTATGTTTTATTGTTTTTCTAATGTAAGAATCAAATTCTTTTTCTAAGCCACTCTCCACAATCTCACCCCCATTTGGGGCAAGATTTAAGGGCTTATCTTGTGTAAAGGCTTATATATTCAATTAAAGGCAAAATCTTTTGTATTCCATTCCTTGTAGCCCATTTGCTATTTTACTACTATTTAGGTCAAAAATAAAGACAAGCCATAATGACTTGCCTTTATTCGCTGCCTATACCAATTTACGAATTGTTATTGACTTAACATAAGCAGCATAAGCTGCCTATGCCATATATAATACACCTAAAATAACCTTGACATAGTTTGCTTTTGTCCGTAGGAAAGTAAAATAGGAGTTGTAGCAATAACAAATGTCAATAATTATAATAAGTGCTATATGTAATTTAAAAATGTTATGGATATATATTGGCAAATGTACCATTTGCGACAGAATTATATAAGGATGTTGTTAAATAGTTTTTAGGATTAGTTACAGAATTAGCACCATCCTTAAAAACTTCGGCACAAGTTGTTATAACATTATCAATATGAGAAGATGTTATTTTCTTAAATATAGCCTTAACCATATCAATATTCCTATTTTCGCCAGCTATATATATAGTATCTTTTTTGCAGAGTAGTATTTCAACAATAATATCCCTCAAAACACTTAGCATTTTAATAGCATTATCAGAATATTCAGAATCTAACATTTTATGCAGTTCTACAGCATCATTATAGCCAATTTGATTATTGACTTTTTCTAATGTATTCTTATAATCACCAGATGATTCTTCAATGCTATTTTCAGAAAGTTCCTCTTGAAGTTTCTCTTTTTCTGTATGCTCAATAACAGAAGAACCATTTTCATCTGTAGTTTCTTCTGGTTGTTCAACTATTTCTATTGGATTATCGTTGTTTTCTTGCTCTTTATCAACAATAGTACCATCTTTTCTTATAACGATAAGTGCAGGAGTGTCCGGCTCAGCTGCATCCAACAATTCATATTCATAATAAAAGCCTTTTGCATCAGACTTTGCAATCTTATATATTTTTAAATATCCTTTTTCTTTTAATTCATTCCAAGCACTATCAAATGAGCATTGTCCTTCAACACAAACGCTCATAAGGTAGCTTTTGTATAATTTAAAATTAGGGATTGTTATATAGCTTTGAATAAGTAAATACAAGCCTTTAGCTTTTAGCGATAATTCTTTATCTTTGGCTACTACTTGTGATATTGGAACAAAAGGAACTTTATTTCTGAAAAAACCATCTTGAATCTTTGACATAATTCTTACAACTCCAATTTGAATGAACAAATATTTTACTTTCCTATTTCTCATTATAGAGAATGAAGCTCAAAAGTCAAGTAAAGATTTACACTTTTTTATAAAATATCGCTATTTTAATGAAATAGTGAAAATCGCCTTTTCATAAAGTACACAAATATTGTGTACTTATTTGCTTGTTCTTTGTCTATTATTGACAATGTGATTTTCTACATTTCAATTATTAAGGTTTCAATTATCAACATTTTAATAATTAAGTTCTTAATTTTTGAGAGTTCAATTATCACTATTTTTAATAATAATTAAAAACTAAAATTGATATATTTATATTGAATAAATCAGATCAATCAATCATAAGCCGCATTGCTGATTGAACAGAAAGATTGAAGATTATTGCACAGATAATATTTATTATCTTGTTATAGTAATCATCAGTAAAGATATTTTCTAAAATATATTTAGCAGCTTTTGGTTTTAATTGATAAAAAAAACACCAAGTCATTTACGACTTAGTGTTTTTTTATATAATGTGATATTTTTCTCTGTCAAATAATTTTGATAATTCTTTTATCCTCTTTTTTTTAGCTCTTTTTGCAAGCCAATCTTCATACCAATAATTCAATAAGAACAATCCTATACTTGCAAATACAATTAAATACATAACAATAATTTGAGTTTCAATAGGTTGTCCATATAACCAAAATGCAAAATCTGAATATAACATTACCTTTACTCTCCTCTCTCATAACATAACAAAACCTGTAATAATTTTAGCATATTTTACATAATGTGTCAATTCATCATCAAACATATATGTATATTTATATGTTCATTGGTGAATATATCTTTAAGTAATTGTTTATGGTAATAATACAATAGATATAAATAATCGAAAGGAGAACAGTGGTATGGGATTATCTTTTAGGAAGAAAAGTGCAAAAAATTATGTTCAATTTACAACAAGATATGAAGAAGACTTAATGATAAAAATAAGAGATATACACAATAAGACAGGTTTATCAATAAATGAAATCTTAAATAAATGTGTTAGGTATGCACTTGATAATACAACCATTGAAAAAGAGAAGTAATTAGTTCTTCTCTTTTTCTTTTTATTGATATTCTATGCTTATTTTTATACCTTGACCTTTCGGCAGTAAATTCTCCAGCTTATTTCTTTCATCAATATAATTACAAGCCTGAATTTTCTTGCACCATTTACCGTCTTGATAATAATAGCGGTTACTTTTCAGTATCTCTTTATAATTATATGTGTATCCATATACGCAGCAAAAAGCTGTTATTCCAAATATTATTTTATTCGGACTTCGAGTTTGTATTATACAATTACCGTCTTTAGCTTTTATTACTCTGATACTCCGCTCCAGCAAGCTCTTATCAATTTCATATTCCCACGATTGATGTAATGTATTATATTTAAAATTATGCTGCCGAAGGTAATCTTTGAGCTGAAAAGAATTTAATACTTCCAAAATACAAGTGCTTTCTACTTTGTTATTTTCAAAAATAATGTTAGTTGCTTTGGAAATTAACCGTATTTGTTTACAATCCTGCGAATTTATAAGCTCATCATAATCAAGCATCTTTTCTTGAAATGCTTGATATAACAAATTTTGATATATGTTAAAAAAACTTTTTGAATTGTCTGTTTCTCCTCTGATGCAGAAATCAATATGATGCGCAATCCCAATAATCAATGAATTTACAATCTCACATTCTTGCCTATAAAGATTATAAATTGTTATTGTGCGTTCTTCGTATTTTTCATTTTTCTTAATGGTCTTTTTTGATAATTCTATTTTAAACCATTCAAAAGATTTTCGTGTTTCTTCTGGTATGTCTTCCTGATATACCATTCCAATTAAGCTAATCATTTTGCTTCTTAAATATTGTACTATACTCATACTGTCACCTTATTCTTCAATGTTTTCTTTGTTGTATTGCTGAGTAACTATTGCTTTATTATCAAGTACCATTTTTTCAACATCAGTACCTTTCATTGTAAGCATTGACGGTGGAATATCATCGTTATCGTCCTTATTATTTTTGTCATTATTGTTTTGGCTAAGCTCTTTTATCTCATCCTCAGTATAGATATTATATTTTTTATCATCAACAAGGAACATTGTATAATATTGATATTTATTATTGAATGTAGTTTGACTTTTTTCTATAAACATATATTCAGAGCAGTATGGAAGTTTCACACACCATTTATCATCTGTGGAATTTTCATAATCAATCCTATTGCCGCCAAATTTAATATTATGAATAAATAAGTCTGTTTGGATGAGCTGCTCTTCTTTTAAAGTATCAAGTTTATTTAATTGCCTTTGCAATTCAAGTACACTACTTTTCATTTTATGAAGTTCTAACCGTACATCTCTGGCATTATCAATTATAGCATAAGCTTCATTTATAGTATTTATATTTAATTCATCCTGAATTTTAATAAATACTTTTGCTTCGGCAGGAAGCTCATAGTCCTTGTCAATACTTTTATAGTAATCTGCATACTCTTTTATTTTATATAATCTTATATAGTCTTGTGCTTTTTCAGCATCTCTTAGAATGTCTTTATTCTCATTTTTTATTTTTTGGATTTCAGTATTAGCTTTTTTTATTTTTCTTCTTAACTCTTCAACATTGCTACTGAGTTCTTCATACGAATTTATATCCATACTGGTGATTGTGTCAAGTTCTTCTTTTAGTTGATAAAATCGTTTTATCTCTTCATACCTTGTTTTTTGATATAATCCATACTTGCCATTTTGTGCAGCCTTTGATGTAATCAAAATAGCTATTCTTGATTCTTTTGCCTTTAATACTCGTATTTCATTAAAATTAGTTACATTAACATTTATTTCTGCAAGATTCTTAATATCTTTTGGTTGCTCCTGTTCTCCAAAGTATTCTTTAAGTTCTTCAATATCATAGCCAGCACCGAGTTTATAAAATCGAGCATATTTTTTCATTCCTACAGCTTTTATAGCTGGATGCTTACCATTTGTTATATCATAGCCTAATGCAATAAGTTCCTCATACATTTCATCAATAGAGCTGCATTTTGTTTTTATTCTATCAATATCAGCTTTTATCGTTTCTTTCCAAGTCTGAGCTTTATATTCATAATAATAATCCTTATTCTTATGAATACTTATAGTCTGAGCAGGAAGAACAAAACAACCATATTCTTTTGCCAGTCTGTCGCTTACCACTTTATAGCCATACATCCCCTCATTTTTATTAGCAAGCCTATCTTCGAGCTTTCTTCCATTTATACTTACGGCATTGATTGCTATATGATTATGAATATGTCTTCTGTCAATGTGTGTTGCTATTACGCATTGAAATTCTCCATATAATTCTTCACACAGTCTTCTTCCTAATTCATTTGCTTGCTCTGGAGTAATCGGATCATCAGGATGGAATGATTGTACTAAATGATACGCTACTCGATTTCCTTTTGCTTTCCATTTGATATTATTGTTTTTAAATTCTTTTGCCGCAAAATCAACGCTACAATTTAATGATGATGTCAACAACCCATTGTCAGTTTTCTCATCATTTAATATATATTCAATAAGAGTTGCTGCTGTATTATAATGCGGTTTGCGTTTTGTGTAAGGCATCTGTATCACATCCTTTCTAATTTTTATAATATTTGTCTTCGATTCTATTTTTTGCAATTTCTTCTATGACTTCATAATCGAGTTTTTCTTCTGTAGTTCCCTTTAAACTTTTCATTTGGCTATATACTGCAAATAAACTATTTTGTAATAGTTCTTTTTCTTCTGCGTTTAGTGTTGTTCCATATCGCAAGATTCTTCTTACTTCTTTTGTATATTTCTTTACTTCTGAAATATATTTTTGATAGCAAGAAATTAAATCCTCACTTCCTTCAAGATTTACTTTTATAAGGCTTTCGTAAATTGCTGCATCTCTAATATAATCAGCCAAATATTTATATTGATATTCCTCTGCTTTTGCTTCCAGTAATAGCCTTTCTCCCTCAGACAACCACAATGGGAATTTTTTTCTTTTTTTTGCATCATCTAACTTTCGCATATTTATCCTTCTTTCTCATAAATAGCTTATTAAATTTTTTCTTTATTTTTTCTTAAATAAGTATTATACTGTAATTGGTAGCAATTACAATCGTATTTGCTGATTACTACAACTATTTTATGGAGGTTATCTTTTATGAGCAGTTCTTTAGATAGGTATAGTGGATATGATGATGAACTTGACCTTAGTTTTTCATCCTCAAAACAATCCATCAACCCAGTCGCAAGGTGCATACAAGATTTTGTTTCAGCATTAACTGATCCTATTATAAAAATAAGAACAATAAATGCTTTAGAAACTAAAGTTATTGTCGAAAGTAAGCATAATGCAGAAACAAAAAAAGAAGCAATAAAAAATCTTGGATTTGCTCTAAATAGTGGACGGCTTTCACCAGAAGCCCAAATAAGAGCAATCGAAACAATTGAACGCATATTATTATCATAAATTTATTTAATGCAGGGGAATATTCTCCTGCATTATTTAATTTCGACCTAAGAAGTTGTCATAATAACCGCCATTCTTTTTATATATTTCTGTTAGCTGCATTTTATAATCTTCCAATAACTGTAGATACTTATTTTTATATTTATTCTTTATTAGCCACTCAATAGCAGATTCGCTTATTTTTAATTCGCCGTCTTCGTATTTTCTTATGTTTTCTCCTGTAGCTTTTTCATAATCTCTTAATCCATTCTCAATTGTAATAACCGACTTATTCAAATATATTGACAATTCTTTTTTAGTCATATCATTTATTTTTAATTCAAATTTTGGATATTCAATATTATTTTTATCAAATTGTTGTTGATACCATTGTATTCTATTTCTAAACCACACTACATCTTTATCAATCAGCTTAGACTCATAACCAGAAAAATAAACTTCTCTTAACCAGATTACTCCTTCATATTGAATATAGTAATATCTTTTCTTTATCTTTTCACTTTGCCAACGGCAAGAAGAATGTTTTTCATTCATTACTTGAATTGCATATCTTAAATCGGTGTGACTAATTTTCGCTCCTTTTTTTGTCTTCATCTTTCTTTTTTGGAAATCTTCAAGTATTTCTTTATAGTTCATAAATATTAGTTTTCTTATGTCTTCGCTACTTGGCACACCTATCACCAACCTATCATAATATCGTCTGTGCGGCTCTATAACGCCTTTTTGGATATTCTTAGTCTTATATGTCACCCACCCCGACCGACCTCTTATTGATGATATACCAAAGGCTCTATCAAGCCTTTGGTAAAGAACAACTTTTGTTGTTCTCGAATAATGGGTACTTACTTTTCCTACCCATTATTCGCCAGCGTGGTGTCGTGACACCTCTATGCTGTTTAGGGAAACCCTAAAACCTTGCTCTACGAGGTACTTTTTTTTATTTCTTTTGGCAATTTTGCCAAATAATACATCATAAAGAGTGAGTTCAATACCCACTCTTTATTTTTATAATTAAATATCAATATCATAATCCATATCAATAAAAGAGGTTTGAACAAAATCCTCATTTATATCATAGCTGTTTATATTCTCATAATCACGATTATTTTCAAAAGTAACCGCTTCCTTTGAAAATTCTTGAAACAATCCCATTTCTTTTATTTGTTCCATCATTTTGTCAAATTGCTCATTAAGCTTTTGTCGCTCTTCGCCTTCTGGATATGCAACTAAAAGTTTTCTGTCATTATTTCTGTCTACAACTTCTTGCCTATAACAATCAGCGTGTCCGCAAAGATAATCGTTTCTATCAGGTGATAGTTTATCCTTAATATAACATTGAAATGCTCTTGCAAACATTTCGATATTACTCGACCAATATCTTTTATCAGTTTTGCTATATGTATTATCAAATGCTTTAGAATCACGATAAAAGTCCGTTTCAACTCTCAATTCTTTTGTACCTATAACAACATATCTTTCTGACAAATAATATTGTTGTTGGATAAGATTATTTTTCTCATTTGACAGCAATCCTCTACCATACATTTCTTTTCTAACTGCGGACATTTTTTCTATTATTTCATTTTTAGAATTTCCTTTTTTGTATGATAAGTATTCATCCCAAGATACTTCTTGTTTTGTGTAGTCCTCAATAATATTATCTAATATTTTCTTTTGCTCATCATTACATTTGGAATATCCCATTACATATTTTGCATAATTAACTACATCTTTTTTGTAACTGTCATACTCTTTTTGTAATATCTCTTTTGCATCTTCTTTAGACAATATTTTATATTTCATTGTGCTTACTATTGGTTCAATTATTTCATTATTTGTTTCAGTAATAAAACCTTCTCTATTGTTTATTGCCCTACAAAGATAATGGTCTAAGGCGTGCGCCCATTCGTGTCCTAATGAGCCAGCACCTTTCATTTTAGTAAGATTGATTACTTTGCGTTCTGGTTCATAATGTGCAGCAGCTTTTGAAGCTCCTCTTGCACCATACGCAATAGACAATCTACCTTTAAAAGTAATATCTTCATTAGATATATTAAGAGCTTTGGCTAAATCGGCAAAGGCTTCGTATGAATAATTTAGATTAGCTTGTCTATCATTTTCGTTAAGCCAGTTACCAAATTCGCCGCCATAAAATCCAAAGACATTAAGCATATCATCACCTGTAATCTGATGAGAATTTCTGTATTCATCCCCTACCCTTTGAATATGCCTTAACTGTTTTGGTGTAAATTTTGTTTTTCTTTCTGACTTATTTTTTTCTGATTCTTGCTTTTCTTTCTCTTGTTCTTGTTTTATAATGAATTGTTTTGCAGCATCTAAACTTTCACAATTCTTGACAGAAATCACCCTATGAGCTTGTACTGCAAAATATGTATTTGGTATCCAAGAATCTATATTTAATTCGTCAGGATTATTTGGATAAACATAAGATTTTCCATATCCTCGATTTATCTCTATAACATCTCTTCCATCATAGCTCTTAGTAAATGTAACATTATCATCATATTTAAAAAATTCAAATAATGAGAGTATTTTTTCTTCATCAGAATAAAGAAATTGTTTCTTTTCAATTTCCCTATCAATGCTTTGAAAATTTCTTACTTGTGCTGCTTTAAATAACTTGTTATTAAGGCAACGGTATGTGTTTTCTTTTGGAGTATAGTAGTATGAGTTTGAACCTTCAACATAATTATTTAACAATACATCTTTAAAATAATTATAAATTTCATCTTCTGTAGATATATTCATTGTTTTATCTCTTATATCAGACACAAACTCTATATATCCATTTTGATACTCTTGTGTTGGTAAATATGGTTTAGTTGGAATTGCATCTCTAATTGTTTTTATGAAATAAATGATTCGTCTTGAAATTCCTTTATCATACATTTCTTGATAATTCGGTTTGATCCAAACATTATCTTTCTTTATGTTATTGTTCCGTTCAGCTTCATTCATTAACTCTAAGTCAGAAAGAATTAAACCTCGAGTCTTCCATAAATCTTTTCTTGCTCCACCTATTTTGTTGCCGAAGTCTTGTATTTGTGCCATATTTTTCACCACCTAATTTATTTAATATTCATCACATATATCAGGCTCATCATTATTTATTTCATCAATAGAATTCCCCTGTTGTTTATCAGGTTCTTTCAAAAAATTTTCTATTTCTTTAAAACCTATTGAATCACAATAATATGCCTTGTTCTCGCCATTGTTTTCTAAAACAATAACATCACTAACGCTAAGTGAATGACCTCTAAAATCTTTTGGTAAGTCTATGTTAAATTTTTCAAATAAACTCTCACAAATTTTATTTGCATCAAACGGTTCATTTATAGAATATTCACCATCATAGACTTTATCGTAATTATTTAAGTTTATTTGTGAGCTTATTGTAGAGGACAATCCCATAAATCGTATGTAGTGATTCTCTTCTGTATTTTTTAATTGATAAAGTGTATATTTTACTTTTTGAATAACAGGGCTTGCAGTATAATTAACAAATGAAAAATCATCAGAACTTAATACAATTTCTTCATTTTTCCATTTGTCTTCTATTTTCTGTTCTGCATCAGCTCTTGATTCAGCTTCGATTTCAACTTCTCTTACAAGAGTTTCTTTTATCTCAACTTTATATTTCAACTAACTCACCACCTCTTAATAATCGCCAAATATATCTGGTTCATCACGCTCTTCTTTTTCTTGTGTGTATTCATTTTCGCCGCTTAAATATTGCCTTTGCAATTCTTTATCATTCAATGCTTCTTGATATTTATTGACAATATCCTCAGACAAATAATGATAATTTTTCTTGTTTGTTTCTTTGCTTTGTTCAATGTCATTATAAGTAGCCTGTAGAGCAATGCTTTGTTGTAATGACATATCAGATGGTTTTATGCCTAAGTCAAGACAAATAAGCGAACGCATAAAGTCCTTACCATATTCCTCTTGCAAAAACTTTAATTGTTTATAAACATTGTTGAGCATCTCCACTTGTAAATTTTGGTCTATGAATTGCTCAACTGTTTTATTTAATATATTTTCATAGTGCTTAGCAGGAACAAAGGTAGGTTCTTTTGTTGTTGGATTGATGAATGAAAATGTCATATCTTCGATTGCCTTGCACGCTTCCTTAATCTTCATCTTTTGGAAGTCTTCAAATTGTTTTTTCATATATTTTCACCTCTTAATACTCGATTTCTTCTTTTTCAACTTCGTCTGCTTCCTCTTCCACAGACAAATAATTATCATAGCCGCTCTCAATTGAGCCAGCAATAAATTTATCATCTTGCCGTAATTGTCTTTCTCTTTCGTACATCTCCATATATCTGTATTTGTTCAGAAATTCCTCAAAAGAAAGAAGCTGCATCCCCATACCGTTATTAAGGTCTGCAACAATATATTCATCATTTCTATGCTTAGAAAATTCAGCTTCGTCTTCCTTTTCAAATATATCTTTACCAAATTTTCTGAGAGCTTCAATCAATTCAGCTTTTTTGCCGATAGCCAACTCATAATTTTTATCATAAAATATTTTTTGTTCTTTATCAAAAGTGAACAGTTCCTTATGCTTAATAAGGAATGTTACATAATCATATTCTCTATCCATATTGTTCTCCTTACATTTCAATTTCGGGTTCGTTATCAATTTCTTTTGTTTCTTCTGTTTGTGAATTAACCATATTTACCTTTTCGATAAAGCCTTGTTCATCATACAAATAAACGAGTTCATCAAAAGATAAACTGTAAAGCTCATTATCAATGAGCTTAGAAAGACTGTTATAGGCTCTTTCTGCAACCTGAACTCCATCCAGTAATTGAATTATCTTGAACTTTTCAAGATTACAAAATACCTCAATAGTATGTTTACCATCTTCGGTTTCAGTATATGCAAGTCCTATGTGAGATAAGTCCTTATAATCATTCTTTTTTTCGTCCTCGAATTCTTCTTTTATGTATGAGTCAATAAGTTTTAAAGCCTTATCAATCAATGTATAGCCATCAATAATGAGGTTCAAAGAGCTTATGTTTTTATATGGCGTATTGGTATTAACATTATCTGCTACAATTAGCCCTTTCCAAGTAGCGTGTGTATGGTTTATACCATTAAAATATTTTACGCCAATGCCACCATACTCTTTCCACTCGATAAGATTTTTTGTATAATCATCAAGCAGGTAATCTTTATTTGTAATCGGAGAATAATTTTCTTTTAAGTATTCAGCTTTATTTCTTCCGTATGGCACAAATATTTGATTTTCTGCTTTTAATTGTGGCAGATATTCTTTCAGCCACTCTATTTTTTCATTTTGCGCATATTGACTTTCTGGTAATACACAGGATAACACATAAACATCATATTCTTTATCAATAATGCTATTAACTTCATCAACTACTTTTTGATTCGGCTTCAGATTTCTGTAATAACCTTCTTCAAGTAGTTGTTCTTCATATTGTACCTCGTTCCACTTTGCGAGAGTACCATCCATATCTACGAATAATCTCATCTATATCCCCTCTTTTTTATTCTTTTAGCTCAGCATAATCCTTTACAAAAGTATAGTCAGAATAATTGCTTGCATCTCTAATCCACATTTCATCACAAGTCGGATTCTCAAAATCTCCTATATAACTTATAATAGAAATTCGGAGTTCTTGACTTATTCCGCTTTTATCCTTATATGAAAAAATTGCAAGTGTATAATCATCATTGACACTAAGAGTACCGCATTGACCTTCGTCTTCTTCAACTTTTTCATTACTGGTATTAGCAAGAAATATGTTGTCAAATCTTTTAATCATAAATAATCACCCTCATTCCGATATATATTCCATCTGCATCTTTAAGTGGTACACATTCTCCAGCTTTTCCGCTTTTTCTCAAATAATCTGTAGCCACATCTGATACATTCGCCATTGTGTATCCATCCTCAAACAAGAAGTCCTTGCTTTTATAAGATGAAGAACTGGATTTCTTTTTTTTGTTTTTTTTGGAAGTTGTAACCGTCTGCTTTTTTGCAGTTGTTGTTACCTTCTTGGTTGTTTCTGGTTGAGTAGTAGCAGTTGTTGTTTGTGGTGCCTGAACCGTTGTAGGTTCTGTAGTGGATACAGGAACAATATCACCATACGGATCTTCGATAACAGAACAAGGAACTTTACAAGTTTGTTTATTACCGTATATGTCCTCAACTGTTGCTACAATTGTATAATTGCCAACCAAATTGTTGTTAACATCATCCGCATTGAGCTGCAACTCGTTTGTTTCAGATAAATCAGTAACCTTAAATAAATATACATATTTACTCATATCAAGAGGTTCGCCGACTAACATTTCAATTGTTTCTGGCGGTTCAATAGTTGGTGCTGTAGTATCTTTTACAACAACAGCAACATCTTTTTCGTCTTCATAGTTCTTTGTAATTCCAAATATCTTAATTGTTCCTTTGTGTATCAATTTAACTTGATACTCGCCAATTGCTGTACATTCTTTATTTTCCTCGTTTTTAACATTACTGCTTATTTGAGTATTTTCAGGTGTTATAAATGAATATCTCTTTAAATCAACTAAGTTATCTAAAGTTGGTTGATAATTCTCACCATATTCTATTGACACTTTTGAAGATTTTACATCCCAGTTAGCTTGTTGCAAACAATAACATATATACATTGAGAAAACTAATAGTGCTATAAAAAGAATTACAGCAATTATTATTTTTTTTCTTCTTTTTTTCTTTTGGTAATAATGCAATAATTCAATATCTTTATTGCTCATTTTTTCACTCATTGTTTTCACTTCCTTTTATTTAATATCCATCACTAATATCAGGTTCAGAATCTTCCTTGTCAAACTCTGGTTCGGACTCCACCCCTTCTGAAAGAAATGTAAATATTTCTTTCATAGCTTTTGTGTTTTCAACATTATAATGCTCCTGTAATTCTTCTAAAGAACTTATTTTAGTTGCTTGTTTTTCATTTTCTATAAAAAGTTCGTCCAACTCTTCATTTAGCCCTTCATTAAATAAACTATCATAAGAATCAGATAATTCTTGCACCTTTTCCACTAACTCTGGCGTAACTTCTTTATGTGTAAGCTCACTTCTTTCGGCTATCAAAAGTGCTACTTCAAATGAAGAATATTGTAATTTAGAAGTTATTTCTTCTATATATTTCATAATTTCTTGAACATCTTTTACATCTGCCATAGTCTTAATCCTTTCCAAATACCTATTAGTTGTTTTCAAATAATTGGTTTGCCGTTGATTCCAATTTTTCATACTGTTTTTTTAAAGTATAATAAGGTTTAAGTTCCTCATCAATCTTATTTACTTCGTCTTGCAGCATCTTTATTTGTTCAACTTTTTTGGTTTTAGATTGTTCTAATCTGTCAATCTCTCTTAATAACTTTTTTAGCACTTTTCTCACCTTCTTTCGTACGCAAAATAACAAGCCTTTTAGCTTGCTATTTACTTTATATTAAATGCCTATAATACTATATTAACTATATAATATAATAAATCAATAATAATAATATATAATTTACAAATTGTTAATAATTATAATTATTAACAATAAAAAAGGACAAACAACTAATATAATTGTTTGTCCTCTGCGGTTCGTTATTTAATGTTTTTAACTTAACCCGACTAACTTCATTACTTATTTATTTAGTCTTGCCATTTAGCCGTACAGACGATATTTCAAGCACTTAAAAGTCTAAATATGCTTGTAATATATATCTCTCGTCTTCCTTATTGTTTGTACAGGTTGATAAAGTTAATACTGGATTATTATTGTCACTACTATCATCTAATGATAATTGATTGTTCTCGGTAATAATTTGATAATATTCCGACAAGTCTTCAACATTTGAATCATATACTCTATAATCATTTGCCTTTATTGTATAAAAAGCAAATACTTTATATGTTCTTGTAATTCCATTTGGTAAATAAATATAAATTTTCTTGTGACTATTAGCATATTCATTATTACTGAATTTTTTTAGTCCTGAGAACATTGAACCATTCATAAGATTATGTCCATAAATGATAGTATTCATATTCTCAAATGGCTTTTGCGTAGAACTATCAACAAATAAGCAACCACCATAAGAATAATTCCCATATATATTCTTTCTTAAATATTGACTATTGCTTTTTCCTTGAACTACAAGATAATTTATGTTTGTATCTGGAATCCTGATCCACGCAATAATATCTTTATTAACGCTTAGCAGTTTTTCCCAATCTACTGTAAAATCGTCTGTGGGCGATTTTGAGGTGTCTTTAGTGTATGTACTTATAATTTCATCATTTGTATCGTCAATCTCCTTATATTGCTGATAAGAGTTATGTATCATAATGATTTCATAAACTAAAGCACCTACCGCAATTACAAACATTATAATCCATACACTTTTTAATATTTTTTTCTTCACTTTATCACCCCCCATACAAGATAATAAATTATTTGAGATTGCTTCACTTGTTAAGCTTCTTTGAAATTGCCATATCTTCTTTAATTTTTATATTTTCTAATTTTTTTACTTTTTGAAACGATACTTAATAAACCAACTAACGCAAATAGTAATATTGCCTTTTCAGTTGAGCTGACAATGGACAAATTATCACCTGTATTGACAACTTCTATTTTCTTTTGTTCATCAGGAATACTTGTATTTGTGTTGGTCTGTTCCGTAGGAATAGAAATATCAATAGAAGGTTCTTCGGGCGTAACAGGTAAAACAGGCTCTTGCTGTTGTTCAGGCAATCTTGGAAGGATAACCTTTTTAACATTGATAATTGTACCACATTTTTTGCAAAAGTCTGTTACAATATAAGAGCCTTCCGATGTAGTTGTAGGTTCAACATAATCTGATATTTTGCTGATAATAACTTTGTGATGTATAGCACCACAATAGATGCAGGTACATTTATCATCATAAGTACATTCTTCATTCCCTTCTGTTATTGTAGGAATACTAATTTTGTTTCCTTCTTTGTCTAATATAAATTCGTCACTTTCCTTATCAACTAATATTTGCTTTCCGTTTTCATCATTTTTATACCATTTTTCATTATCATTTTTACTATATCCATAATAATCAAGTTTAAGATTAGCTAAATCGTCCTCAGAAAGTCGATAGAGGTCTTTTTCTGTTAAAGATGAATAACAGCCCTCATTCTTGCAAGTACCGTATTTGTAGTGTGTATCGTCATAATTAGGTGTGTATGTATAAGTAAAGTTATGTTGATATTTTTTTCCTGATAATGATGGTAATTCCGTTGTTAATTCTGCATCACAATACTGTGGTTCACTTGGATTGTGATTTAATAAGAATTTATAAAATGCTTCAATTGGAAATTTGTCATCTGTACAATTAAGTAAAATACCTGAAATTGATTTTACGAGTGGATAATCCGTAACAAAATCTCTTCCTTTTTCTTTATAATATTCATTGTACCAATATACACATTCTTCAAAAGTAAGAGTGGTTAAATCTACTGGCGTATCATCTTTGAATTTACAATAATCAAAGATAAATGAATTTTGCCCCGAACCATTTATAAGAACATAATTTGGTTGAATACTATCTTTACATTGCCATTTTTTATACCCATCATTTAAACAAGTCGGTTCTTTGTATGAATACGAATAATTATGTTGATTATTAGCAATTTCTGTTGGAAGTTCATCAGAAGATACTGTTACATTCGGTTTATTGAATATGACACCAAAGTTTTCAGCATTATTATAAGCATCATTTCCACAAATAATGTGTACAATTTCTCCACAATATTCACATATCATCGAAACAATTACACCCTCATCACTATGTGTTACTTTTTTGTTATACAATCCTGATCCGCCATAAAATTGATAGTTAGTTACATTATCAACTAACTTTTCAGCCTTATAATAAACAAATCTATGCGAATTATTATATGTAGTCAAATCTTTAAAAGCTTCGTCATATTGTTCATCAGAACCTTCATCTGGAAGACTTTCACTTATTTCGTTATACTTCTTTTGATAATCATCAGGATTGTCAAAACTGATGTTAGATTTGCACTTGAAAATCGGTTCATTCGATATTGCAATTTCACTTTTCATATTAAATTCATCGCTAATATCCAAATAATATGTACCCTTATCCAAATAAATCGGCTCATAGTTATTAAATATATTTACCTCATTAAGTTTGATTTTTTTACTATTGTCGTAAATATACTGTTTAAATGTATTGTCATCGCCATAAATATCACTTAATGATTTTAACATATCATAATCTGAATTTGTTTTTAACAAGAAATAGTAGTCAATTTTATTTTGTGGAATAACCTTATCATCAAGAATTCTTAATTTTAGTGGACTGTAATTAAACGATTCAGATTCAAACAATTCTTCAGTTTTGTTGTAAAAATAGACAGGCGTATTATTTTTGTTAATTTGTATTTTAATGCAATTATAGCGGTTTTCGTTCTTTTGATTGTTACTATCATAATACGAAATTTCATTACCCGAAAGAGTATATTGCTTTTCTAAATTGTCAATATCATAAGTTTTATATACTTTTTCTTTGCCACACACAGTACATACAGCTTTATGGTCTTTTATAACACAATTATGTTCTCCAAGATTAGGACTTTCGTTTCTTTTAATTTCACTATCACAATCAGGACACTTATAAATGTCGTATTCACCGTGTTGGCAGTTTGCAGCTATATGACTGTCATATTTAGCATTATAATGTTTACATTCAATTGTATAAGTATTAGGACATTGGGTACAAGTATAAGTTATTTTGCCATCTTTTTTATCACTTACAACATAATTATGACTACTATAAAAATATTGCCTATGTGAATCCATTTCTTCTGTATATCCACATATTTTACAGTAAACATTACCTTTATATTTCGTACAGTCTTGTTCTGCGTACCAATTTCCTTCACAAAGGTCATTAAAGTTTATATTATTCTTATAAGCATAATTGAAGAAATCCTTACCGATATATTCATCAGACAATTCGTGGCTTTTAATAGTTTTAAGCTGTTTTAATTCTTCCAAACCTTTTATTTGAGTATATGTATATGGAATTGTTATTTCAGTAACAGCCGCTGTACTGTCTTTAAATACATTTTCGTACATACCGACAACACGGTATTTGCCTAATGTTTCAGGTAGCGATAATACCGTGTCTGAGCCACTATATTGATAAAGCATACAAGTATTGTCACTGTCATCATAAGTAATAGTCCAATCATCTATTTTTTTATACAATTTCGTATCACCGCATCTTGTACATATTTCTTTGAAATTTTCATTGTCAACAAGCACTTCTTTATAACTATGCCCTAAAGCTTTAATAGTTTCTGTATATGTATCTCCGCAAAGTGAACAAGTATATGTTCTTTGTCCTGTTTCAGTACAAGTAGCAGATTTAGTTACTGTATTATTATAAATATGATTACAACATTTTGATATAGTAAAACTACCTGTAAAATTAGGTTCTCCTGTATAATACCAATTCGTTACAAACAATACATATTGTCCGCTTGTTAATTTCAAAGTATCTTTAATTGAATCATTTTGAAAACAATCTTCCTTTATGACAGATGAATTAACATATGCTTTGATTGATTTTGTATCACCATCATATTCTAACGAAAACACATCATCATAATTATAATCTTTATTTACAATATCATTCTCATATTGTTCATCCCACCAATGAGGATTACTGTAATTAAGACTAAATAATGTTAAGAAATCATTTGACAATTTCGGTGCGTTTTCATTCGGAGAGTCCGTATCCGTATTGTAGTATTTAAATAATTGAGGTGTAGGATATGCACCGTAATTAAACGAACGGACTATCAATTCATTATTAGTTATTGGCGTATTATATTTAACCAATTTTATAACAGAATCACTATTACTTATTTTTAATTTTGAAAAGTCAAATTCATACAAAGTTTCTTCATCAACATTAAATACAAAAGAACTTAATGTACCATCCCAATCCTTATTATTAACATCATCAAAATCATAATTGTATGGTTTTGATAAATCAAGATTATTAACGCTAAGCTTGACCTTCACACCACAATTTGTGCATTTTAAGTATCCATCTTCTACAATACAGTTGTGATATTCTTCACCGTTACACTCTGTTGCAAATACGGTTACAGGAAGGCAGGTAAATATCATTACTATTGACAATATTGCAGATAATATTTTTTTACATTTATTCATTTTATACCCTTCTTTCTATGATTTTTTACTTGATACCAAGTCACTTAACATTGCCATATCATCCAGAACATCAATTGTTTTTAACTCTTCATCTGTGAGTTCTTCGATTTCTGGAGAAGGAATTTCCTCACAATTATCAAAACCCAATTCTTTCATAATTCCAACAACACTATTGGTATCCTCTTCCTTGTTGCCGTTATGTGAATAATAATATTGCTTTTGTTTAGGATTCCAAGAATCATACATCAATGGATAATATGGATGCTTTTTTATATCGTAAAGTTTACTATAAAAAGCTCCGATGTTAGTAATAAATAATACGCAGTTACCAAAACCGAGATTTTTGAGTTCTTCGATTGTTGCAAGTTCACGCCCAACAACATCCCAGTTATGTGAGCTGCTCCCCTGCCGAGAGAATGTCCTTCCCGAACTCTTTTTGTACCAAGTCTTTTTGCCAAGTAAGGTCACAAAATATTCCAATGTTTCCTTTGAATTACTACCAAGAAGCATTGTTATATCACAACAGTCTAAGATTGTTTCCCAAGTTTTTTCATAATATTTTTTTAACTGCGATAATGATTGAAGAAATATCGCAATACCACAATTAAGTCCACGAACATAGGCAAGTTCTTCAACAAATAGCGGGATTTCACCAAGTTGTGCAAATTCGTCCATATACATATCAAACGGTGTTGCTAATACTCCTCCGCATCTTTCGGCATTATCATCTATAATCTGAAATATTTGAGTGTACATTATTGTAGCAATAAAATTAAATGTATTATCAGATGGTTTGGTTCTTATGAAATACGCAACTTTACCATTCTTGCTCTTTTTCGGTGTTCTACTATTAACAATTTTCAATTCCTCTTCATCAATAGGCATACCAATACGGTCAAGTTCCATATTATCTGTTGAAACAAGATCTTCGATTTCCTTGATATTGAAGCAGCCAAGTCTTGCTGTAGCTGTCATTACGATTGTACTCATCATTTTTTGTGAAGCTGATGCAACTTTAAAATGCTTCCATTGCTTTACTGCAATGTGTTCTGAACCGTATTCATCTTCAAATCTATTAAATAACATATCAAGCATTGATTCGCCTTTTTGATTAGGCACAGCCAATCTTAATAATCGCATAACCGTTTTGAAGTTTTGTTGTAATGGTTCATCCTTATATTCTTCAAGTATATAATAAAATATTGCTTGTAAAAACAAAATCTCCGCCTTTTCCCAGAATGGATCTCCTGTCTGATTTTGTATCTGCTCTGACTTTGTATTTGCCATTATTACATTTATAAGAATCATTACATCATCTTCTTTTAAATGTGACTCTTGTGCAGGGCTATCTCCTATTTTTTCAATATCATCATCTGATATTGTTTTATATACTTTACGAATATATAAAAACGGATTATAATGATTCGATTTTTCTTTGTGTTCAAGGTCAAGTACACGAATATCATAACCTTTTTGTTTTAAAGCATATCCGCAATCACGCAGCAGTTCTCCTTTAGGGTCTGTTGCAATAAATGAACCTGTAGCATTTAATATATTAGGCTCAAGGAAAAATTTAGACTTACCTGTTCCCGGTCTTCCTGTTATGCAGATATGTCTATTCAAATGACTTACCTTCATATTCTTGCTTATTTGTTCTGTTGAAGTAAGAATAATATTATCTTCGATATTTTTTTCCTTTTTATTTTTTAGAGTAGACGGTGACTGCCATTCAGCAGAACCGTATGTATTTTCTTGAATATTTTTCTTGTATGAAGTTCTATATGTTTCATATACCATCAATGCAAAAAGTGCAGCTACACCCGATATGCCTAAGTTTTTTTGAGTCAATGATAACGGTGTATTTATCTTATATATCGTGTCTAAAACATTATTGATTACTTCAAGTTCAAACCGTCCATCATTTAACTCTACTTGTGTCATTATTCTAATTGCTATATAAAATACAATAGCAAAAATAATTATAGGTATTAAAATCGAGCTTTTCTTTTCTCTCTTTATTTGCATCTACTCACATCGCTTCTCTAATCTGCATCAATATCCATTTCCATATCTTTGTCCTCGATTGTATCAGATACATCAGTAGAATCGTTTTTGTTATCAACTATCTTTTCTTCGCTATTTTCTTTTGTTTCAGGAAGAAGTATTCTTTTTTCTTGTTCATTAGAATAAATAAAATACTTTGACTCTTCATCAGCACTCTTTTCAGTAACAATTACACCTAAACGCCTATCATTTTTGTCCGTACCTAATTCAATCTGACAATTATTATCAAAATAATCTTTTGCTTCACTATCATTATCGAATTTATATACTTCTTTTAGGTTATCTTTTATCTCTTTTGATAAAGAATCATATTCGATTTTAGCTGGAACTTTCTCAATGTTATTAGCTTGAACAGTTTTGCTAATCTCCTCGCCGCTTTGAGATTTTTCTGCCTGTTCAATTTCATTGATTTTATTTTCAAGCTCATCCAATTCTTTCTCACGGCGAATTTCGTCTAACTTTTCTTGGACTGGATTTCTTTTTTTTTGATAAGCCAACACCTCTTTTGCTTCATCTAATGTCATTCTTGCTACAAAGTTCTTTTCATTGTTTCCATTAAGATTTATAACAAAATCTTTGCCTTTGAACATAGAAATATAATGTTCCATTGATGAACGAGGTAATATAATATCTTTTGTTTCTTTTTCCTCTTTTCTGGTAACATTATATATTTTGGTTTTGTTATCTCTCTTCCCATAAGATTGCAGCACACCTTTATCAAGATGCCCTGCTTTTTGGTACTGTTCAAGGTCTTCTGAATGAATATAAACTCTTACCGTATCTGTCTTGCCATCAATGCTTTTGTTTAATTCAACACCATAAGGAATAATATTATTATCTAAGTCTTTATATATATTTGTGTATTCTTCCATTGTTACCGTATGAATCAAATAATCATCTTTAAAGTTGGATATATCGGTATTTCCTTCATTTACAAACTCTTTAGCCCACTCGCCTAATTCTTCTGTGTTTAGATCTAAGCCTTTTTCAATAGCTTTTTCAACAGCTTCCTTAGCTTCTGGGTGTTCATTGTAAAACTCTTCTTTAGTAATACCGATTCTCTTGCTTTTAATGTCAGCAATTCTATCAGCCATATAGCCTACTTGTCGCTTATTAAAAATAAGGTTATATCTTGCACCTTCGTGTCTATTGATTGCTTTGTCATACACTTCGTTCCATTTACTAATTTTTCTATTAGTAAATCCATTTAATATGTTATATTTTGATTGAAACTTAGTATATGATTGTATTTTCCTGTTAGCCTTTGTAATACTTTTCATCTTACTAACAGATTTTTTATTGCCTAATTCATCATCAACAATATAGTTGCCATTTTCGTCCTTCTGATAACCTTTTTTGAATTCTGATGCAATAACGGCAACATCATCTTTTTGGCATTTTGCCATTGTTTCAACCATTTCTTCATAAGATAGGTTCGTTATTTTTTCAAGCTCCTTAGTCGGTCCATCATTCTGAACAGCTCTTATTCCTTCAAGGTGATTCTTGTAAAAGGAATTAAGTGCTGCTTTAACTCTTGGTGGAACAAACCTCATTATTATTCTTAATAACGCTTCAAGTGTATGCTGTAAATTCCTTGAATAAGAATCGAAGTCTTGTTTTATTTGTACCTCTGCCATATTTAAGCACTCCTTTCTTCATTAGTCAGCTCTGTTGTTTGTTTATTATAATACATTCCTCTATAAGTTTTCAGGAACTCGTTTCTTTCAAGCCTTTTAGCAAATTCTCTTGTCTGAAAATCTCCAGCAATGCTAAGTTTATATAAACTAATTGAATTTTTATGATTTACATTGTATTCAATAGTATCCTCACCAAATTTAAAGTGACCATTTTCCAAAAATATCGCTTGTTGCTTGTCATTCGGTGTTAGAATATATATTCCTTTGCCTGTTTTTAAAAACTCATTCTTTACCAAAGGAATATTTATTGAAATACTTTGCGGTTGTTTAGTATTTTTTTCAATAACAGTTGTCTTTTCCACCTGTTTGTTTTTTTCTTGTTTGATATTAGGTGGCTCAATAAAATTTTCTTTTGTTAGAGTGATTTTCTCTGCACCATTATAATTATTAAAGACAACTAACGATTTAAAATAATATACTGGTTTGCCATAGTTCTTACTTTCTATATCTTTAACTTTTGTAAGAGCAATATATTCTGGACTGATTTTCTTTTTTTCCTCAGTAGTAATACTATCGGAAAAGCAGTCATTATATGGAACAAGAGCCATATATCCTAAATTAAATTGTTCCATTTTCCATCTTTCTCTGAGAACGCTGGACATAGGCTTAGCCACTCTATCATAATCATCCTTTTCGTTTGCAATAAAGAGTTTAGTATATAACTCTGGATAATCCTCAAACTCTTTTCTTGCTTCTTTTTCTGGGAATGATTGCTCGTATTGTTTCAGCACTTGCTCTTTTTGTGATTCTGTTAGATACACTCTAATTGGCGTTTTCAGCTCATCATAAGTCCATACATTATTAAGCATTTCTTTAAATTTATTTAATAAGCTATTTTCCTCTTGAATCAAGTTTTTTTTATATGATTCTAAGTTTATAACATATTCGTTTATAAATGCTTCAAGATCTAAATTTCTTCCATCCTCACTACAATATTTTTCATTGTTCATTCCTTCTAATATATCTGCATCAGCTAAATTGCCTTTTTGAATGAAATTCACAAGCTCCTTATTATTGTTTGCCGTAGCAATACTAAGTATTTCTTTCTTAATAAGCCGTACAAACCTCATCCTCATTGCTTTTTCGATTCGATCATCCGTAATTTCAATCTTGACTTCCTGCGGATGAATAATACTCTCGTAATCCTCTCTTGCAATAGATGAATTAGTAAGCACATATTCTTTATATTTCAGTTCATCCAACGAACTTTTTATAAGTCCATCTCGTTTAATGCGTTTGTAATTATTAGCAACATTCTCAACGCTTAAATCCTTACCATCAAAATAATGGTATTTCATTAGGAATTCAAACCCTGTAATTTTAGTCGCAAATACATCTTCTTTTGTTTTACCGTTTTCGTTAAAATCTCCAAAGTCTTTTAATTTTGTTCCGAGCTTTCCAGTATCATAAACACTTACATTTATTCCTTGTTCTAAAAGCTGCGGAACTATTTTCACCATAGCATTCTTACCAGCTTTATCAATGCTGGGATTATCAAGGCATATAACAACATCACAATTGAGTTTTTTAATAAGTTCAATATGCTGTTCTGATAATGCAACACCCATTAAAGCTGTAACATTCTTCATTCCCATTTCATAAGCAGATATAACATCAAAATATCCCTCTACAATTACCAGTTCATTATTTTTTGCAAAAGTTTTAGCTTGATGATAATTGAAAAGTATATTGCTCTTATGGAATATCTCATTTTCACTTGTATTCAGGTATTTTGGCTTTCTATCATCCAGAACTCTTCCGCCGAAGCCAACTACTCTTCCATATTCGTCACATATTGGTACAAGTACACGATTTCTAAAAGTATTTTTTACCTCACCTGTATTCGTATCAATTTTCAATAATCCATCATCAATGAGCTGCTCTGTAGAATATCTTTTCTCATTTGTTAGGTGGCGAATCATTCTGTTGTTATATTCAACACCTATGTTAAAATTCCTAATTGTTGCTTCTGATAAATTTCTTGATTTTAAATATTCCCTACTCTGTGCTGCAAATGTATCATTTGATAGTAAAGATGTTTTTGCTGCATTTGCTGCATCTTGCATTATATTTTTCAGTCTTGTACTTCTTGCCTCTTCTCTACTTATCTTTTTTTCACCTAAACTAAAGTATTCTCTGAATGATAATACTTCGATATTCAATCCCTGAATATCTACCGCTTTTTTGATTCTGTCATAAAGTCCTAAGGTTCTACCATTGTTTTTAGCTTCGTAATCTTTAATAAAGTTGATTGTGTACCAAGTTTGATTGTCAACAAAGCAATGCACATACTTGTCATTTCTTTCGGCAGACATAGACGGTTTTGAATCCTGATGAAAAGGACACAAACATTGTCTGCTATTATTAAATGATATTCCATAATAATTAAGTACCTGAGTAATAGAAGACTGTTGATCTACTTCTTGTACTTTACTTCTTAGGTAGTCTGCATATTCTCTTTTTTTATGCTCATATTCCATTTGTCTTGTTTCTTGACTTGCCATAACATCAACCCTTTCATAAATATAAAAAAAGAAGCCCCTTAATGTTTATATTGGCTTCATTTACTTTTTTTCTAAATACTATATTAACTAAATAAAGTTGCATTGTCAAGTAAAAAAAAGACAAGCATATTTCAGCTTGTCATAGTTTTTATATTTTGGCAATTTTGCCAACTGTTAATTTATATCTTCTTTAATAACTTCATCATTTGTTAGATTCCGTGACAATACATCATTTATTTCGTCTTTTGACATCTCAGAAATATTCTTACTGTTTTCTGGATTATCTAACAATCTCGCAACATTTTCAAAATTATCTTGATTGTTAAGGCGTTCATATATGTAATATAAATCACTAATATCCTTTATATAACTTAATTTTGGCAATAATTCCTGTATTCTTTTGTTTTCAATTTCTATTTCTTCATTTTGTATTTGAATTTGAATAAAATCCTTATATTTTTCCTCTAACAAAGAAAAATCACAACACCTATTTGCAACTTTTGTTGGTAGTTCCTGATTTATTCTTTTATTGTATAGTGTTTGGGCTTTTTCCCTTAATGCTTGACCGTATCTATTAAGCCACCTTAATTGATCTTTCAATAATTCTTTATATTGTTTTTCTGTAGTAGTCAGACTTATTGCATTAGTATCTACATAAGTATATTCTTTTTCAGGAATCGGAATCATATTATTAAAATTTATTGCCCCTAATTTACCACCGTCTATTTTATAAAAGTCAATATTATTTTTCATTTTTAAATGTTTTTGTTTTGGAGAAGACAATGGTGCAAAATATTTTATGTCTTCTATTTCAAATAATACTCCAACAAAAGGTCTTAGTTCTTTTTCATTTGCATTATAACTAACTCTATAATCATACTGTCTTAAATAATCGCAATATCTACTATTTACTGTTACTAAATTATATGTATGTGGCATATCAATTACTCCTTCTATAAAATAATAAAGAGGACAATCTATCAAATAGAAAGTCCTCATCTTTTTCGACTCCCTCTTAATGGTGGGGAACACCGCTTTTTCGACTCCCTCTTAATGGTGGGGAACACCGCTTTTTCGACTCCCTCTTGTTGGTGGGGAACACCGCTTTTTCAGGTAGCATTAACCACCTCTTATTAGTATATTCATTGTAGCATAAAATATTTATTTTTTCAAGTATTTTAAAAAATATTTTTGTATTATAAACTTTACTTTGTCACTACTGATTTAACTTTAGACCAAGAAGAATATACTTTTTTATTATTTGAAGTTTTATATGTACGGATTCTTACATAATATTTTTTCTTTGATTTTAGTTTTTTTATTGTTGCTGTAGTTGTTTTTTGTTTTTTCACAACAACAGTTTTGGCATTTTTCTTAAACTTCTTATCTGTTGCTACCTGAATCTGATAGCCTTTTATACCACTTACCTTTTTCCAATTTACAACAATAGCTTTTTTGCTCTTTTTCAGCTTTTTTATTGAAGTATTTTTCGGTTTAGTATTAGCAACTTTTTTATAAGAAGTTTTCTCTATGCTTTCATAAGTTCTTTGCTTTTTTGTAGTAGAAGGCTTAGTGGTTGCTGCTGTAGTAATATTGTTTTTTGAAGAAGTTTGAGGTTCTTCCAACTTTTTTGTGTAATCGGTTATATACGAATAATGACAATTATTACATTCATATATTGTATATCCCTCGTTTGTAGATGTTGCAGGAATAACAATTTTATTATAATAATGCTCCGTTTTGTCAATATATTCCATTTTGGTTGCTCCGCAGCTCGTACAAGTATATATTTTTATTCCTGTAGTTGTACAAGTCGGAACTGTTGTTACTTTTCCTTCATCCCAAGTATGTGTATGGACTGTTGTTTCAGATGCACTTGTATTTGAGGTATCAGTTGAGGATACCTTTGTACCGTTTTCCTTATTGGTTGTTTCCGTACTGGTACTCTCTAATGTTGTAGTAACCCTTCGAGGAAAAACATAGTCACAATACCTACAAACATAGTCTGAGCCATTATTTATTTTAATACACTCTTGATTTGCAGCTTTATATCCACATCTCGTGCAATGCTGATAATGTGTACCATCACCATTCGATATATATTCGTAAATATGACCGATAGCATATTCTGTAATATATTGATATGAATATCCACAATATTTACAAGTGTATTTTGTATAGCCATCTTCTGTACAAGTTGCCTGATTCGTTTCACAATCATAATCGTGTTCAAGCTTGTCAATACTTTCAGTTCTTGTTGCTCCGCAGCTCGTACAAGTATATATTTTTATTCCTGTAGTTGTACAAGTCGGAGTTGTTGTTACTTTTCCTTCATCCCAAGTATGTGTATGGACTGTTGTATTATTATCTTTTACCGTTGTTGTTTCTTTTTCATACCTTGCCTTGCAATATGTACATATATAATTTTCACCATTATACTGTAAGGAGCAATTTTCTGTATATTTAATTCCACAATTATTAGTGCATCTGGCTGTATGTGTTTTATCACCATTAGATATGTAAGAATATTTATGCCCTATTGCTGATTGATAGTCACTTTTGTATGTATCATTACAACGAGAGCATACATACTTTGTATAACCGCTTTGAGTACAAGTAGGTTTTACTATTGTTTTATTGTAGTTATGTCCAAGAGCTGGTATAGTTGATGTCTTTGTTGCTTTACAACTTGTACAGGTATATGTTTTTATTCCTGTAGTCGTACAAGTTGCTTTTTTAGTAACTTTCCCAGAGTTCCAAGTATGCTTATGTGTTGTCGTATCACTATCTTCATTATATTTAAAATTACCTGTCCACTTGCCACAGTAACTACAAGACCAACATTCGT
>OLHE01000522.1_pt1 | contig 31209 bp, 27 predicted proteins | sample 1605821 | NCBI WGS metagenome assembly OLHE01 (sample SAMN03283250) | human gut metagenome | biome: human-associated habitat; material: feces | host: Homo sapiens | place: USA | collected 2013
GAATTAAGGTTAAAAGCTATTTTGGATGAAAAAGCTACTTTAGAATGTGGAAGAGAGGCTGGATTGAAAGAGGGAATGGCTAAACGGACTTGCAGAAGGAGAAGCAAAACGGAATAGCAAAAGGAAAAATTGAAATTGCAAAAAATCTTATAAAGCTTGGAATAAATGTTGACGATATAGTAAAAGCAACAGGCTTAATTAAAGAAAAACTTGAAAAACTTGAAAAGGAATCTTCTATATAAAATAGAAAAATTAGGATAATTTAATTATTGTATAAAAATATGGGGCGGTCTTAAATTTTTAAGACTGTTCCTAATTTTTAAGTGTTTTTTTAACTTTTTCTTCTAATTTATGTAAAATTCTTGACTTTTTGACAAATCCATTATATTATAATATAAGCAAAAAATCCTAGGAAAGGAAGAACAAAAATTATGGGAGAAGTTATAGTTATTACATCAGGAAAAGGTGGAGTTGGAAAAACAACAACAACAGCAAATTTAGGCTCAAGTTTAGCTCTAGAAGGAAAAAAAGTTGCATTAATAGATACAGATATTGGACTTCGTAATTTAGATGTAGTTATGGGGCTAGAAAACAGAATTGTATATGATATTGTAGATGTTGTTGAAGGCAAATGTAAATTAAGACAGGCTTTAATTAAAGATAAAAGATTTAAAGAGTTATATTTGTTACCAGCAGCACAAACAAGAGATAAATCAGCAGTTAATGAAGAACAAATGAAAGAACTTACAGGAAAACTTAAAGAAGAATTTGACTATATACTTATAGATTGCCCAGCAGGTATAGAACAGGGATTTAAGAATGCTATTGCAGGAGCAACTAGAGCAATAGTAGTTACGACAGCAGAAATTTCATCAATAAGAGATGCAGACAGAATAGTGGGGCTACTTGAATCATCTGAAATAAAAAATCCAGAATTAGTAATAAACAGAATAAGACCAAATATGGTTAGAAAAGGCGAGATGATGGATGTTGATGACATAGTTGATTTATTATCAATAGATTTAATAGGAGTTGTTCCAGATGATGAATACATAATTACACAAACAAATAAAGGAGAGCCGGTTATACAAAATAAAAAGGCACCATCAGGAAAGGCATATTTAGAGATTGCAAAAAGAATATTAGGAGAAAACATAGAAGTTACAATTCCTGGAAGAGAAAAAGGTTTTTGGGCAAAACTAAAAAGGCTTTTTAAAAAATAAAAAAGTGGAGGTAAATAAAATTGTTTGAAAGCATTATGAAAATTTTTAAAAAAGCTAAGAAAAAAGAATTAATGCAAGCAGATTCTAAAGAAACAGCTAAAGAAAGGTTACGTTTAGTGTTAATGCAAGACAGGGCAAATGTTTCGGCAGATTTTCTTGATTTAATGAGAAGAGAAATAATAGAAGTAATAAAGAAATATATAGATATAGATGAAGAAGCAATGGATGTTAGGCTAACAAATGAGGTAAATGAAGATGGTGTGCAAGGAGCACCGGCTTTATATGCTAATATTCCTATAATCAACATAAAAGAAGAGGCAAGAAAAACGCAAAAACAAGAAAATCAAAAAGAAACAAAAAATAAAGAAGAAAATAAAAATGTTTCAAAAGATAAAAAAGTTGAAGAAAATATAAGCAAAGAGGAAAAGAAAAAAGAACTAGAAGAAAATAAAGAAAACAAAAAAAAATTAGAAGAAGACAAAGAAAATAAGGAAGAAGAGAAGAGTGCTAAAAAAGAAGAAGACATAAATAAAAAAGAACCAGAAAAAAAAGAAAAGCAAAATGAAAAACAAGAAAATAATACAAAAGAGCCTAAAGCTAACAAAAACCAAAAAGAAAGCAAAAAAAACATGCCTAAAATGAAAGAAGAAAACAAGAAAAAATAGTTCTTTTTTGGCTTGAGTTTGAGCTTAAGGAAAGGAATGATAGAAAAGAATGAAGAATAAAATTTTCAAAAATATGGAATGGCTGATTCTTTTATCGGCAATTTTACTTTGTATAGTGGGCTTTGTTGCTCTATACTCGGCTACACAAGATGATGACTTTGGATACTTAAAAAAACAAATAATTTGGTTTGCAGTAAGTATAGTAATTATGTTTTTGGTTGCTATGGTAGATTATGAAATATGGGTTAAGTTATCACCAATTTTTTATGGCATATCCATAATACTTTTGATAGCAGTGCTATTTACAAAGGAAATAAATGGTGCAAGCAGTTGGTTTAATATAGGTAATTTCTTTTCTTTGCAACCTGCAGAATTTGCAAAAGTTGCAATCATTTTATTTACAACAAGTGTAATAGTAAAAATTCAGGAAAGTGGAAAAAATGAAATAAATGTATTTTGGAAACTTGGAATAATTGTATTTACTATAATTGCACCAGTATTTTTAATAATATTACAGCCAGACTATGGAACAGCTGCAGCATATTTTGTAGCATTGGTTTTAATGTTGTTTGTTGCAGGAATTGATAAGAAATATATAATAGTTGCTTTTTTAGTTTTAGCAGTTTCATTACCATTATTATATTTTTTCGTGTTGCCAGAACATGCAAAAAAGAGAATAGACGTTTTTTTAAATCCAGAATCAGACCCGAGAGGAGCTGGGTATAATGTATTGCAGTCTAAAATTGCAATAGGTGCAGGAGAACTTACTCGGAATGGGAATTTTAAATGGAAACCAAACTCAACTTGGGTATTTATCTCCTAAAACAACAGATTTTATTTATTCAGTAATAGGTGAGGAAATGGGGTTTGTTGTGGCAGGTGCAGTTATAATTTTATATATAACACTAATTACCAAGTCACTGTATGTTGCAAAAACAGCAAAAGATGATATGGGGTCTTATATAGCGGCAGGAATAAGTGGAATATTTTTATTTCACATGGTAGAAAATATTGGAATGACTATGGGGTTACTTCCGATAACAGGTGTACCACTTTTATTTGTTAGCTATGGTGGAAGCTCAATGATAACAAGTTTTATATGTATTGGTTTATTGCTTAATATAAGTGGAAATAGAAAGAAAACAATTTTTATAAAATAAAAGGAGCAAGTAGATGTATTTGCAAGAATTAAAAATAGGAAATATAAAACTAAAAAATAATATATTTTTGGCTCCAATGGCAGGTATAACAGACCTGCCATTTAGAATAATATGTGAGCAATATGAGCCAGGTCTTGTTTTTTCAGAAATGATAAGTTCAAAGGCAATTTTTTACGGAGATGAAAAAACAAAAAAGTTAATGAACTATAAAAATGAAAAAAGGCCAATTGCAACTCAAATTTTTGGTTCAGATGTTGAAGCAATGGCATATAGTGCAAAATATGTATCTGAATTTTCGGAAATAGTAGATATAAATATGGGGTGCCCAGCACCTAAAGTTACAAAAAATGGAGATGGTAGCAAACTTTTATTGGATTTAGAAAAAGCAAAAGAAATAATGGAAGTGGTTGTAAAAAACTCTAAAGTGCCTGTAACTTTGAAGTTTAGAAAAGGCTGGGACAATGAGCATATTGTAGCAACTGAAATTGCAAAAATTGCAGAAAATGCAGGAATATCTGCTATAACCATACATGGGAGAACAAGAGCAGAATATTATTCTGGTACCGTAGATTTAGAAATTATTAAAAAGGTAAAAGAAAGCGTTAATATTCCAGTTATTGGTAATGGAGATATTGTAGACGAAAAAACTGCTTTAAATATGTTTCAAGAAACAGGTTGTGATGGAATAATGATTGGAAGAGCAGCACTTGGAAACCCATGGATATTTGAAAAAATAATACATTATCTTAAAACAGGAGAAAAATTAGAAGAAATAAGCTTAAATAAAAAATATGAAGTTATAAAAAAGCATCTAATGCTTTTAGTAGAAGAAAAAGGAGAAATTACAGCAGTAAAGGAGTTTAGAAAACATTTAGCAGCATATACTAAAAATATGCCAAATTCTAGTGTTTTTAGAAATAAAATTAATACTATAGAAAATAGAGTGGAACTTGAACAAATTTTAGATGATTATTGGAAAGGGATGGAGAGAGTAAATGTATAGAACTAAAAATTTAGGAGAATTAAGAATTGAAAATGTTGGAGAAGAAGTAGAGCTTGCAGGATGGATTCAGAAAATAAGAAATTTAGGTGGAATGATATTTATAGATTTAAGAGATGAAAATGGAATTACACAAATAGTTATAAATGATGAAGACCTACAAAAACAAGCAAAAGAGCTTGTTAAAGAAAGTTGCATTCAAATAATAGGTAAAGTTACAGAAAGAACAAGTAAAAATCCTAAAATGCTAACAGGGGATATTGAAGTAGTAGCAAATAAAATAAAAGTACTTGGAAAATGTAAAGCAGAACTACCATTTGAAGTAAATTCAGAAGTTGAAGCAAGAGAAGATTTAAGATTAGAATATAGATTTTTAGATTTAAGAAATGAAAAATTACATAATACTATTTTACTTCGTTCTAAAATATTAAAAACTCTTAGAGATAAAATGGATGAACTTGGCTTTTTTGAAATTCAAACACCAATTTTGGCTAATTCTTCTCCTGAAGGAGCAAGGGATTATTTAGTACCAAGTAGATTAAATCCAGGAGAGTTTTATGCACTTCCTCAAGCACCACAACAATTTAAGCAATTGCTTATGGTTTCTGGTTTTAATAAATATTTTCAAATTGCACCATGTTTTAGAGATGAAGACCCAAGAGCAGATAGGGCACCAGGGGAGTTTTATCAATTAGATTTTGAAATGAGTTTTGCAACACAAGAAGATGTATTTAAAGTGGTAGAAGATGTTATACCATATACATTTAAAAAATTTACAAATTGGAAAGTTGATGAAGGACCATTTATACGTATTCCATATAGAGAAGCTATGGAAAAATATGGAATAGATAAACCAGATTTAAGGAATCCATTAATTATCCAAGATGTAACAAAAGTATTTGAAAATATTGAATTCAATGCGTTTAAAAACAAAACAGTAAAAGCAATAGTAGTGCCAGATGGTGCAAAGCAAGGAAGAAAATTCTTTGATAAAATGACAGATTTTGCAACAACAGAAGAAGTTGGAGCAAAAGGATTGGCTTGGACTAAGTTTGAAGAAGATGGCCTAGTACAAGGTGGAATAGCAAAATTTATAACAGATGAAGCAAAAGCAAAATTAGAAAACGAATATGGAGTAAAGGCAGGAGACAGTATATTCTTTATAGCTGATGAATTTAATAAAGCACAAAAAATTGCTGGACTTGTAAGAATAGAACTTGGAAAGAGATTAGATTTATTAGAAAAAGATACATATAGATTTTGTTTTATAGTAGATTTTCCAATGTATGAATTATCGGATGAAGGAACAATAGATTTTAGTCATAATCCATTTTCAATGCCACAAGGAGGGCTAGAGGCATTAGAATCAAAAGAACCACTAGATATTTTAGCATATCAATTTGATTTAGTATGTAATGGGTATGAAACAATGTCTGGGGCAGTAAGAAACCATAGTCCTGAAATAATGGTTAAAGCCTTTGAAATTGCAGGATACACAGAAGAAGATGTAAAAAGTAGATTTGGAGCGTTATATAATGCGTTCCAATATGGTACACCACCACATGCTGGAGCTGCACCTGGGGTAGATAGGTTGGTAATGTTAATTGCAAATTCAACCAATATAAGAGAAGTTATAGCATTTCCTAAAAATAAAAGAGCAAGAGATTTATTAATGGGAGCACCTTCAAAAGTTTATGAAGAACAATTAAAAGATGTGCATATAAAGTTAGATATTGGTAAAGAGTAAATAAAAAGAAAGGTGGTTTGCTAATGAGAAAAAAACAAAAAAAGAAAAATAAGAATTTTTTTAATGGTATTATTTATTTAATATTAATTGGATTACTGATATATTCAGGAATTAAAATATTTAAATGGAATAAAGAAAATAGCAACAATAATAATATAACAGATAAAATAAATGAAGCTGTGACAGTGGAAAAAAATTCTGAAGGGAAAGAAGATTTTAATATTAATTTTAATACTTTAAAAAAACAAAATGAGGATACTGTTGCATGGATTAAAGTAAATAATACAAATGTAAAATATCCAGTTGTTAAAGCTAAAGATAATAGTTTTTATTTAACACATAGTTTTGATAAAAGTAATAATTCGGCAGGATGGATTTTTGCTGATTATAAGAATAAATTTGATGATACAGATAAAAATATTGTTATTTATGGACATAACAGAAGAGATGGCTCTATGTTTAGTAGTTTAAAAAATGCTTTAAATCCAAATTGGTATAATAATGATTTAAATAGAAACATATTGCTTTACACTGAAAATAAAGAATATAATTATGAGATTTTTTCTAGTTACAAAATAGAAAGTGAAGATTATTATATTAAAACAGAGTTTAATGATGAAAATGACTTTGAAGATTTTCTTAATACAATAACTAAAAGAAGTGTTCAAGATTTTGGGGTAAATGTTTCAAAAGATGATTCTATTTTAACATTGTCAACATGTGCAAATAATAATAAATATAGGGTTGTTATACATGCTAAAAAAGTTATTATTGATTAAATGTAAAAAAGAAATAAAACTAAAAATTCAGTTTTATTTCTTTTTTGTTACAATTCACAGAAATTTGTGGAAGCAAATTTTATGCGCAAATAAATACAAGGCGTGGACTTTAAAATATAATAAGTGCTAATGTTATTAAGTTTTGCTTTTGTTATTATATAATTACTGTAAATCAAAAGTGCTCTCTGATTTGTTTTTAACAACAGGTGCAATTTCATATTTTATTTTAAAAAATTTAAAATCTTCCAAAGTGTTGTCTTCTAAACAAGCTAAATATATATCTAATTCATCTAAAGAATTACAAGCTGTAATAATTGCTGGATGTAAATTATAATTAAAAAATAATTCAAACCCTAAAGAAAGTGCTTTAATCTTTGATTTGTGTTCTTTTTTTGTTATTAATTTATAAGCTTCTTTAAATCTAGACATTGCAGATGATTTATATTTTTTTATTGGAATTGTATATGTTTTTTGAATAACATCTTCAATTGATGAATATGTATTTTTATTTTCAGCAAGTTTATTTTTTATATCTTCTATTTTGTATGGTAAGATAACGGTTGCTTGCATTTCTGATATAACTAATGTATTTTCAACATATGCTAAATTTAATTCGTTTTCAGCTAATATTAAATTTTCTTCAGTTTCGGTTGTTTCTATTTTTTTAGTTTCTAACGAAAAATTAGAAAAATCTATTAAAGATATTTCATATAAAAATTTTTCTATTGTGGATGTATTTTTGTATATTATATTAATTGCTTTAGAAAAAGTTTTATTATAGTTTTTTATTTTGTCTTCAACTTTAGATTCAGAGTCTTTATATAAACAGGCAATTTTATCTATACGAGATAGCAATTTTTTTAGAGCTTCTATATTATTATTAGACTTTTTTAGTGCTATTGTGGATTTATTAATATAGTTTAAAACATCAGAAGAAGTTGATGAATTTACATCAAGTTTTCCTAAAAAGTTTTTCATAAAGGTTAATATCTGTTTATTTAAGTTATTTTGAATATCTAAAGTTGATTTTAAAGAACTTTTTTCAATATATAGTAAATCCAAAATATTTTCAGTGTCTGTGTAATTAATCATTTGTACCTCCATAAAAGTATAATAAATTAAAAAGTTATAAATTTGTTCTTGTGCCAATTTTGTGTGATAAAATTTAAAAGCAACTTTATATAAAAAGTTTGAATTGCTTTTAAATACACAAAATAATTATAGCATTATAATTATAAAATGTAAATGGTAAAAAATAAAAAATAAAAAAAACAAAAAAAAAGTTGAAAAAAAGAAAGTATTATGGTATATTGAAAATAGATTTTTTATTATAGGAATAATATGAAACTTTTAGTTCTACAATACAAAGTGAAAATGTTACTTTCAAGGGAAAGTTCTCTGAACTTCCTATAATAAAAAACAATGCACAGAAATTTATGAAGGTAAATTTCGCGCGCGAACAAAGACACGGACTTTAAAATGTTTTAATAATGCTGATGTTATTAATGTCCACTTTTGTTCTTAAAATAATAATATTGTATAAAAAGGAAATAAAATTTTAGATTTATTACCTTGAATTAGAAAGGAAAGTGAAAAAAATGAAAAAAGCAATTTTAAATACAATTTTTGTTGTATATGTAGTGATAGCAATATTTGTAACTGTTTGTTTGTTATCATATAATGCTTTTAAAGTTACAGAGTTTGGTGATAACTCGCTTGTACTTATAACAGATAATACATTAGAACCAGAATATAAAAAAGGAGATTTAGTTATTGTAAATAGAAAGTCGCCTATTATAACAGGAAAAAAGGCATTTTTCTATAATACCTATGATAGAAACATAGAAATAAAACTTGGAAAAATAGAAAGTATGGAAAAAGTAACATCTACTGAAACAACCTATACTTTAGAAGGAGAAAAAGAAATTTCTGGAAAATATGTACTAGGACCTGCAGAAACAGCTGAGGTAATTCCACAAGTAGGAGGAATTTTAGCCGTTTTAGAGTCTAAATGGGGATTTTTATTTATTATTGTTTTACCATCTCTACTTGCATTTTTATACCAGATATCTAATGTGATTTCTGAAATAAGAGGAACAAAAGAGTAAAAAAATTAATAAGGAAAAGTAAAATGAGCTTAAAGAAAAATAAAAATTTAAGAAAATTAGTAATTCTAATTTTTATGTGTGTTATTTTATTTTTGATATATGAAATAGTTCATATTTATGCGGTTTTTTATAGTGAGTTAACAGGTAGGGTTAAGTTTGAAAACGGAGTTTGGAATATAAAAATAAATGATACTGAAATTTCAAAAGGCATAAAAACAACTTTTGATGTTAACCAAATTAATACGGGTGAAAATATCCATGTTAAGCCAGGAAGGCTAGCACCAGGTCTATCTGGAAATTTTGATATTTTAATAAATCCTGAAAATACAAGTGTGTCTATTAGGTATGATATTAGTTTAAACCAAGAGGCTTTAACAAATGAATGTTTAAAAATTAAGTCTATTAGTGAAATTATGGCTGGTAATGAATTAATAAAAACTGAAGAAAACACATACACAGGTGTAATACCTTTAGAAAAAATAAAAAATGGAACTAAAAATAAAATAAACATTGAAATTGAATGGGTTGATAATGAAGAAAATAGTAAACAAGATACTATTTTAGGAACAAATGAGATGGCTAAAATTAAAATTCCTATAAATGTTCATGTTTGCCAATATATGGGAGAAGAAATCAATAGTATTGAATAAGTAAAATAAGGGACGATAATAAAAAATGAAAAATTTTTTGTATAAAATAATAGGATATATATTAAATATACTATTAATTATAATTACATTGTTAATTCTAGTAGGGATATATTACATTATTCAAATTAAAATATTAAAAAATGATTTTGCAAATTTGTGTGGATATACTTTTTTTGAAGTTGCAACAGGAAGTATGGAAAATACAATAAATATTGGAGATGTTGTAATTGTAAATTTAACAAAAGATGTAAATGAAAATGATATTATTGTATATAAAGATGATAATAATTTTATTACACATAGATTGATAAAAAAGCAAGCAGATAAATTAATTACAAGAGGAGATGCTAATAATAGTGAAGACAAGCCAATAAATGAAGACCAGATATTAGGAAAAGTAATTTATATAGTACCTAAAATGGGTATTTTTAGAAAAATTTTTATATCAAAAGAGATTTTAGGATTAGTTATAGCTATTCTAATTCTTTTAGGAATATTATTTGTTTATGAAGCAAAAAAAGCATAAAGGGAGGGACATTATATGAATAAAAAAACAAAAAAGCTATATGTAAAATTAATAATTCTAATTTTGTGTTTTTTTATTGTTATAAGAATTTTTGTATTGGTTTTGTCAAAATATGAGAGCGAATCAAGTTCAAATGCTAATGTAGATATTGCGTTTTATTTATTAAAAGAAGATTACAAAACAATGACCCTTAATCTAGATTCAGTGCTTCCGAGGGATAATGCTTATGTTTATGATTTTTCAATAGGTAATATAGATAATGAAAAACAAGCAGAAGTGGATTTAACATATGATTTAACAATAAGAACAACAACTAATTTGCCACTAACTTATGAATTGCTTATAAAACAGGAAAATAGTGAAAATTGGACAAGTGCAATAAAAGCAAATGATATAGCAAAAGACGAAGATGGGACTTATTTTAGAACTATTTCAACAGAACAAATTACATTAAAATATCAAGATCCAACTACTAATCTATATCAGTTAGTAGTTTATTTTCCGAGCAATTATAATGAAAGTAATTATCAAGATATTATTGAAGCAATAGAGATAAATGTTTATTCGACACAAATTACAGAATGATAAAAGCTAAAAATATAAAAATAAAAAGGAATGATATTAAATATGCCTAAAAAAAGGTATCAATTTAAAATAAAAAACAATTTAAAGAAAACACAAATATTACTAATAATGGCAATTCTTATATGCATAATTTCTTTTATTGTTATATTTGGAAGATACCTTACAAATAATGTGAATGATTTTTTTGTAAGGAGTAAGGAATTCTATTTTTATAGTGATAAATTAGAAGAAGATACTGCTGTTTTCCAAGTGGATAACTGGTCTGGAGTAGATGATTATGTTATAACCGTTAATATGAATAGTAGGAAAAATAATTTAAAAGCTGCATCTTATGATATTGGATATACAATTAGTTATACATGTAGCGATAATGCTATCTGTCAGTTAAGCAAAACAGAAGGAATTATATATTCTAACAATAATTCTGATTATTTTAATTTAACTATTACACCAAATAGGCAACTTGAAACAGGAGATAAAGTGGTAGTAGAAATTGAAGCAAAGTCAACTGCTAAATACCAAAAAACTTTGAAAGGAAAATTTACATTAGTTGTTGGAAAGGAAAAATTAAGCTACCAAATTACAGATAAACCACAGAATCCATATATGGAATTGAGTTTAACAAATACTTTATCTTATTATATTGTAAATGAGGCTTTTGGAAATTATAGTGTTAATGACAAGATTGATATTGATACATATTTAGCTTTAACTGAAGAAAATAAAGCTAAATGTTCTTCGGCAATTGTGACAATAAGTTTTAATCCAGAACAAGTTTTGTTAGATATCACAAATGAAAGCTATTCAAAAGCTAAAAACATTGAAACAACGACTGTAAATGGAAAAACATATATTAATAAATTTACTATATTAATAGACGCAATTTCAAGTACGGATTTGAGATTTTATAAAGTAGATGTATCAAAAGATTATACGTATCCAAATGGAAATGAACCTTCAGTTTTGAGTATTACAAGTATTTAGATAGAAAGGATAAATCTTATGACAATTAATATTATGAATCAATATATTAAGTTAACCAAAAGAGAAATAAATGCATATATGAAATTGATTTTTCTGAATAAATATGATAAAAATTATTGTGATTTATATATAGAAAAATATATAAACACTAGATATTACAATTTTTATGAAGAAGATTTAGGTATCAATATTAGAAGAAAAATAATAAATAAATTAAAAGAAACACAAGATGATATTATTATAAATAATATTGATGATAGAGAACTAATAGAGCAAATGCGTGTATTTTTCTATTATGTTTTATATTTTGATAATGTTGTATATTATAAAGATTTAAAAGAAAAAGTTACAAAAATTTCTAAATTACGAAAAAGAATTTTACAAAAAGATGAGGAGAATTTTGAAGAAAAGCTATATTTATTGGTATCAGAATATGATAGAAAAAAACAAGAACTAATAAAAAAGTTTCATACAAAAGATTTCTTTTTAAAAATATCTAATTACCCAAATAAACTAAATGTATTTAGAGTTAATTTAAAACATAATATAAAATTTCCGCCTGAATACAGTGAGTTTGCTACAAATAAAGCGTTTTGTATGGGCGTGATTAATGAGGATAAATTAATAGTTGAATATTATTTAGTTGTACTACAAGTGTTAAGAGATATATTAAAGCAAAACTTTAAAAGGCAGTATATTGTCGAGTTTGCAGAAACGCTTTTAAAAAAGCCTAAAAAAATAAAAAGTTTGTTAAATATAATTAATAACATTGGAATTCAAGATAAAATATGTTTGAAAATTAAATATGAAGATTTTAAAAATAAAAAACAAGAGATATATGATCTTATGAGAGATGGATATAGGTTTGCAGTTATAATAGATAATTCGTTTGAAGTTAACAATAAAAATGTAGAAATTTTACAAATGTTTAAATTTGTTATATTAAATAAACAAATAAAAAAATATGATGAATTTGCACCATATAAAGATAGTTTGCAAAATGTAATAGAAATATAGCAAAAGAGTTACAAGTTAAGCCTCAAAAAGGGTATTAAAAATAGAAAGGAAGATACAATGGATACATTTACAAGATTTTTATATGAATTTTTGTCACAGTTTTTTTCTGGAATTATGATAGCACTTAAAGGAATAGGAACAGGCTTTGTACAAATTTTTGATATTAAATCATACCAAAATATATTAGATGCATATAAAGATGATTTATCTTTGCCAGAATGGGCTTTAGTAATAGCTTCAATTTTCTGTATTTTAGTATTAATAGTATTAATATTTGTATTGATATATTTACTAATAAGAAAATATCTAAAATTTAGAAAACAAGCTGTAAAGCAAGATGATTTAATGGAAGAAATAGCTTCATTAAATAATAAAGTAGCTAATTTAGTTGAAGAAAAAGAAAAGATATTAGCAATGAAAGTTTCGCAATTAGGCTTAAAGCCAGGAGAGTCAGCAGAAGAAGATGTTAAAGAAAATGTGCAAGAAGATTCTAATGTTAATCCAGATATTAGATTTTCAAAACTTGCTTTAATTGATGAAGAGTTTGCAAATTACAAAAATAAAGATTATGGTAATTCATTTTCTTTGCCAGAATTATGTGAAAATTTCAGGAATTTTGCAGCTTCTAAACTTGGCTTATATTATAAAATAGAAATGATGAGAATATTTGTTGCAGCATTAGCTTCTACTAAACTTGTAATACTTCAAGGTATTTCAGGTACGGGTAAAACATCACTTGCATATGCTTGGGGAAAGTTTATGAAACATGATTCTTGTATTGCTTCTGTACAACCATCTTGGAGAGATAGAACAGATATGTTTGGGTATTTTAATGAATTTACAAAAAAGTTTAATGAAACAGAAATGCTAAAAGAAATGTATCATGCAGGGTATTGTGATGAAATTTTTACAGTTATATTAGATGAGATGAACTTATCTCGTGTGGAATATTATTTTGCAGAAATGCTTTCTATTCTAGAAATGCCAAATAGAGATGAATGGGTTATTGAGCTTGTTCCTAACAGTTGGAAAACAGACCCAAAACACATTAAAGGTGGTAAGATAAGAGTTCCTGCAAATATGTGGTATATAGGTACAATTAATAATGATGATTCAACTTTTGCTGTTACGGATAAGGTTTATGATAGAGCAATGCCAATAGATATAAATGATAAAGGAACACCTTTTGAACCAATAGATACACCTGCTCAAGATATAAATTTTTCGTATTTGGATGGTTTGTTTAAAAGTGCAATTCAAGATAATCCCATATCACAAGAAACTTTAGATAAAATTGAATTAATGGATAATTATGTTATACAACATTTCCGTATTGCTTTTGGTAACCGTATTGTTTCACATATGAAAAAATTTGTGCCTGTTTATGTGGCTTGTGGAGGGGATGAAATAGCTGGTGTAGATTATTTTATTGCCAAAAAAATATTAAGAAAATTTGAGCAGTTAAATATTGCGTATATAAGAGATGAACTAGATCCATATGTTAATTTTTTAGATAAGACTTTTGGAAAAAATAAAATGAAAGAATGTATAGAATATTTGTTAAGACTTAAAAAATTATCATAAAAATGAAAGGAGTGTAAAATTTTGGATAATATTGAAGTTATTAGTTTATATGAAGATTCTAATAAACAAAGAGCAGATAAATTTATAAGTAAAACTCAATCAACATTAAAGGTTGATATAGACAAAAGTAAGATAACAAGAGATGTTGAATGGATTGATATGATGAATTTTACAGTACCTTATATTGATAATATATTTAGGTCTCCTAATAGATTTATTGTAAATGAAGAAGAAATTGTAAAAGTTGAACAAGCTAAAAAGATAACAGTAGAAACAATTAAGCATTTGTCTAAAAATACAAACTTTATACAAAAAATTGATGAAAAAACAGGAGATGTTACTCCATCTAAATTGTTAAATGTTAGAAAAGAAGAAACATATGATACATATGAAAATAGATTTATATATACTTTAGTGAAAAATATGAAATTATTTGTAAGAACAAGAAAAGAGGTTATTTTTAAAGATTTAGATGTAAAGGGAAGCAGTGATGGTAAAGACAATAAAACTTTAGAATATAATGCTACATCTAATGTTGGGCTTGAAGAAGTTGAAGTAAATGTTTCGTTAAATTCTAGAATGAAAGAGTCTAAAAGTAAGGAAAACAATAGTGCTAAAGAATTGGCAGAAAAAATAGAAGAACTAGAAAAAAATATAATGATTTTAGAATCTACGGAGGTTTTTCAAACTTTAGATAAATTACATGTAGCAGAGGTTAGAGACCCAATAAAAAAGACAAATGTAATTTTAAAAAATGTTAATTTTCAGTATGCTATGAAGTTGTGGAGTTTTTTAAGAGATAATTTAGAAGATAAAACAACAAATGTAGAAGAAAAAAGAAATTACATGGATAATGGAACTTTAAAAAAGATGATGGACGAAACTTTTTTACTCCAATATTTAACAATGAAGACTTTAGACGAAGATCAAGATGAGAACCAAGATACTAAAGAAGAAATTCAAAATGTTATATTAGAGCAAATGATAGATAAATTATTAGACATGAATGAAAATTTAACAGAAGAACAATTAAAAAAACTAATTGCAAATCGTTATGAGGTAATTAAATATAAAAAATTTGAAGTAATGCAAGATATTCAGAAAATTTATAAAGAGTACATTAAAAAATACTTACAAAAAATAGAAAAATAACACATAGGAAGGATTTTTGAAATGTTAAAAAAAATAAAAGAAAATAAAGTTTTAAAAATTATAGGAAATATATTATATACAATCTTTTTTATAATAGTGATACTTATGCTTATAGTAGTAATATTACAAAGAGTTTCAAATAATAGTATTTCGCTTAAAGGGTATAGAATTTTTACTGTTGCAACAGGAAGTATGGAGCCAAAATATAAAGTTAGTGATATTTTAGTTGCAAAAGAAATTAACCCAAGTGACATTAAATTAGAAGATGATATTGTATATAAGGGGAAAGAGGGTAGTTTTAAAGATAAATTTGTAACACACCAAGTTATAGATATAAAAGAAGATAATGGTAAATATAATTTTACAACAAAGGGAATTGCAAATATTGAAAAAGACCCAGAAATTTCAGAAGAACAAGTATATGGAAAAATCGTGTATAAGGTAAAATCATTAAGTTTTATATCTGATTTAATATCTGATATACATATTTTCTATTTCTTTGTATTTGTGCCTATTGCTATAATAATATATAAACAAATAAGAAATTTAATTTCAAATAATGAAGAAGACGATGATGAAAAATAAAACCACAAAGGAGGGGGGCTATGAGCAAGTTTTTAAAAATTATAAAAAAAATCAAATTGAGAAACTTAATAATATTAGTTGTTTTATTAGCCTTTAATACATATGCGTGGTTTATATACACAACAAAGGTGTCGCTAGATTTAACTGCCCATGTTAGTGCATGGGATGTACAATTTGTATCAAAAGAAGGAGGCATTACTTCAAATATGCTTATTGAAGTTGAAAGAGTTTGCCCAGGTATGGATAATTTTGAAAAAATTATAGAAGTAAATAATAGAGGAGAAGTTGGTGCTACATTAAGTTATGAGATAGAATCTTTAAAAATCATGGGTAATACTTTAGAAGTAAGTGAAACAAGTGGGCTTACTTCTGAAGATATTGAAAATAAAATGAAAACTGAATATCCATTTAAAATAAATATAGAAAAAGATGATGAAGGTTTAGTTAATGGTACTGGAAATGGTAGTTTTAGAATTACAGTTGAATGGCCTTTTGAATCTGGAGATGATGCAAAAGATACTGAATGGGGAAATAGAGCATATGAATACTACTCTTTACATCCAGGTGAAAATTGTATAGAATTAAAATTAATTTTAAAGGCTACACAGAAAAATAGTTAAATGTAGCCTTATATAAATAATTTTAATTATGCTCCTTTTATTCTGCAATTTGAGTAAACGAAATTTTGACATAAAATAGAGCAGGAGTATCAGATTTTGTAGATAATGTGTCTTCTTCATTAGACATTTGAGCAGTTTGACTATCATCATTCCATTTTACAAAAATACGAATTTTTCTTGTATTTATGTTACTATTTAGAGCAATTGTATCTGTAATTGGGTCATTGAAGTTGGCAAAATTTATTTTTTCTCCATCATCAATAGAATACCCAGTTGCAACAAGATCTTTTACAGAACTGTTTTCGTCAGCAGATGTGTTTATTTCATATTTAAATGAAACATCTGCACCGGAAAAATCAAAATTTAAATCAAAATATCCTTCAGCATTTGGTGCAATTATTCCACTTGCAATGTGTTCATTTCCAGGGAATACTGGGCTAATAGAACTTGAAAGATCAGTATTATTTTTTATAGATATATCATTAACGGAAATGTTCCAATTTGCAATTTTTATTTTTGTGTTACCAGTTGCAGATGTGAGATATTTTGCATAAATTTGAATAATTGTAAACATTAATATAACAAAAATAATTAAAATTAACAATAATAAAATTTTTTTACGATTTTTCATAACAATACCTCTTTTGTTTTTTAAAATTTTATCATATAAAATTTGATAAATCAAGGGAAGAAAAAAAGAAAGGAAAGTTTAATATGAAAAAGAAAAAAGAAGGAAAAATGGAAAAAGAAACATTATCAAAAGAACAGGTAAAATTAAATTCAGATAAAATAAAAGAAAGAAATAAAAGAATTAGAAATATAAAAATAAGTATATTGATTATTATATTATTTTTAATTATTATTTATTTTCTTTTAAGAATTGTATATGAAACAGGAGATTTTACAGTATCATTAGACCCAAATTTTGCTAAAAAACAGGGGCTGATAATGTATGAACATCAAGAAGAAAAAGAAGATAAAAGAATATTAAAAGCAACTAAATTAGAGTTTATGGATAATATCTCTGTAAAGTGGTTACCAGAAGATATAAATACAAGAGGAGAAGGTAGTCATAATGGAAATAATTATTTAGCATATACTTTTTATTTGGAAAACAAAGGAAGTGATACAATTAACTATTGGTATGAGATTCTTATTGATGATGTTATAAAAAATGTTGATGATGCAATTCGTGTAATGGTATTTAGAAATGACGACAAGAAAATATATGCTAAACCAAATAAGACAACGGGGGAAGCGGAAAACGGAACGGAAAAGTTTTATTCTTCTTCAGAGGTTTTAGTAGAAGGAAGGCAGGAATTTAAACCAGGAGATATTGATAGATTTACTATTGTAATTTTTCTAGAAGGAGATGACCCAGATTGTTTAGATAATTTAATTGGTGGAGAAATGAAAATGCATATGGATATTACAGAAGAACATATAAAACAAGAGTAAATATGTAATATTACAAAAACATTACAAAAATATTACAAAAAAAGACAAAAATTACATTTATATTACAAGTTTATTATATATATTGACAGTTTGTTTTTTATATTGTATTATAAAAAAGTAAAGTAAAAGTTGAGAAATAATTAAATTTTTAGTTTGGTTATTATGTGAGTAGGAACGAGATTTATGACTAATATTTAATTTTAAAAAAACTTTTCAAATTTAGAAAGGAATGAGAAAAAATGAGTAAAAAAAATCAAAAGAAAAGCAATGTTAAGTCATCAATTTTAGTCTTATTATTAATAGCAATTTTATTGATAGCATCAACATATGCATGGTTTACTGCCAATACAAAAGTAACAATTAGTACATTAGATGTTAATGTAAAAGCTCAAAATGGTCTACAAATTTCAGCAGATGGAGCAGATTGGAAAACAATATTACAAAATACAGATATTGATCCAACTAATGTTTCTACAACATATTCTGGAAATACAAACCAAATTCCAACTATAATGGAACCGGTTTCTTCTGTGGGAAAAATTGCTACAGATGGAACAATGGATATGTTTTATGGTACTGTAACACAATCTGATACAGGTACATCTCAATTAACTGCAAGTAAAACAACAGATACTAAAGGAGCAGGAGATAAAGCAGGACAATATATCGTTTTCGATACATTTTTAAGAGTTGATGCAGATTCACAGCTTACTTTAACTGCAGAATCAAATGTAAAAGCAAAAGATGAAACTAATAGTAAAGGACTTGAAAATGCAGCACGTGTAGCTTTTTGTGTGTTAGGAAATACATCTACAGGTGATACATTATCTAATATCCAAGCATTAAATGATACAGCATCAGCAACATCTTATATATGGGAACCAAATTATGATGTACATACAAGTGCAGCAATAAATAATGCTAAAAACGTTTACAATATAACTACAACAAAAGGACCAGATGCAACTAAACTTGATTATAATGGTATTAAAGCTGCAATAACAACTCCAGTTGCATTAAATTCAAATAATGCAGAATCATTTAGTCAAGTTACAACTATACCAACTAAAAAAGCAATGACAGATACAGCTATTCTTAATTTAAAAGCTGGAATAACAAAAGTTAGAATTTATATGTGGGTTGAAGGACAAGATGTAGATTGTGAAAACTCTGCTTCAGGATCAGATATTCAATATAATATACAATTCTCAATACCATCTCCAACACCATAAATATAAAAAGCAGAGATTTCTTCTGCTTTTTTTTATTTTTAATAGACTTTTTTTTTCAGTTATGATAATATAAAAAAGGAGAAAGGAAAGATATTATTATGGATTTTAGTAAAATGAAAACAGATGAATTAATTGAATTATATGAGAAAATAGAAGAATTTATTACTTTTTTAGAAAAAGAAGAAAAAAGTATGGAATAAAATGCAAAGAGGAGATTTTTTGATGGAAGATTTAACAAATGTTGAAAAAATAATAGAGAATATAGGCGTAAATAAAGAAATTTTATCAACTATGCCACAAAACAATGAAAAAAACAAGAAGATATATAAAGAGAAAATAGAAGAAATAAAAAAAGAATATGAAAAATATAAAAGTGATATTTTAGATATTTTTTCAAAAAGATATAATGAAAAAATAAACATTTCTATTGATAAATCAATAGAAAACTTTAGCAATAGGCTAAATACAATAAAAAATTTAATGTATTTATTAAATGATGAGCAAACATCATATGAAAAAATGGGACTAGATATAAATATTTATAAACTTGAAAAATACTATAAAGAGAATTTAGAAAATGTAAATGAACAAATTGCATCATGTATAGAAAAATTTCATATGGTTGGAATTGAATTGGATATAGAAGATTTTAATTATGTAAATTATGTAAAAGAATATATGGAAGTTTTTCTTCAAGAATTACAAAAAGATGATATTTACTCTAAAAAACTAAAGACTGCTTTTGAGCAGATTTATTGGAAATGCCCAGATATTATAAGAAATATTGCTTTAAATTTTAGAAATATTTATTTAACTAAACAAAATATTATTGATAAGTATTTTGAAAAAGAAAAAAATGAAATTTTAAAAAAGTGGGCTAAAAATCCAATTGAAATAAAGAAAACTTATATAGCTTTAAAGCAGCAAAAAATAGAAAAAGAAGCAATAGACAAAAAAATAATTATTGATAATTTCTTAAATGGAACTTTAAATACTAAAAATTATACAAAAGAAAAATTTAAGTCAAATTGTTTAAAAATTTTACCACAAAAAATATATGTGAAAATAAATAAAGATGAAGAAATTTATATTAATATAAGCAAATTTTTAAATAGTTTATATGAATACAAAAATTTTGAAAATTTTAAATTTATAATAAAAGATATGAAAGAATATTGCTTAAATAAAGATAAGTATAAAAAAGCATATGAGCAAACTAAAAAGAAAGTTGAAATTGAAGAAAAGAAATTAAAAAAATTAAGTAAAAAGAATGGATTTTTTGGAAGAAAAAAAGAAAGTGAAAAAAATGTGAGTGAACAAAATGAAATATTAAAAAATATTGAAGAACTTTATAAACAATTAGATTTAGACAAATTTTTCCAGAATGCTTCGACAAAATTAAATAAAAATTCCACAATATATGAAGCATTTACACTTGCCATTTCTTATTACAATTATATGGTTTCATGTATGATAAAATATAAAAAAGATATTACTCAAGAAGAAATGGATATGGAAATAGAAAACTTAAAAGAGTTTTTAAATAGCCCATATAATACAATAATAAATAATATTACTATTGCAGAGGAAAAAGATATTGCAATAATTATTAAGGATAGATATAAATTACTAAATTTTATTATTGAAAAAGAAGACTTTGAAGAAGGAAATATAGAAAATCTTATTTCAACTATAAAAGACATACAAATATTTAATAATTTAAAAAAGGCTAATTTAAAAGTAGAAGATATTGAAGAAATAATTAAGATGAAAAAAATTTTAAAGTTGTAAAGCAAATAGCTTAATAAAAATGTTAGGAGAACTATATGAGGAAAATAAACAAAAGGAAAATATTAATTTTAATTGTTTTAATAATAAGTATAATAATAGAAGTTAGAGTATTTACTCGCTCAAGAGCAGATAAGTTGATAGATATTTCTATTAATGTAAAAGATGTGAATAATTTAATAAATGATGATGTTATTAATTTACAAGCAATAGATGAAAATAATGCAGGTTATGCGGTTAATTTACCAGAGTTTATTAATGGAAATAAAATTAGTAAATATATTGTAGAAGAAAAAGAAGAAATTAAAGAAGAAAGTCAAAATGAAGTGATTGAAGAAAATAATGTAATAAATGAAAATTTGGAAAATGCTTCAAGTACTAAAATAAACAAGGTAGAAAAAACAGCAGGAGAAAAATTATATCTAACAAATGAGGAATTAGAAAATAAACAAATAAATATTACTGTAGAATATGACAAAAAAGAAAAAGATGATAAAATTTTATATTTTAAACAAATAGAACAAGAATATAACAATAATAAAATAAAAATAGAAGGATATTTACCAAATTCTAGTACGGTAAGTGTAGAAAAAATAGAAAGAGAAGAAATAAATAATCTAGTAGAACAATATATGAATGAAGCAACATCTTTAAAAATAATATATGATATTAAAATTGAGTCAGAAAATACAGAAGTTAAGCCACAGGAATTTGATGAAGAGGTCAAAGTTACAATAAATGGAATGGAAGATATTGATATTAAAAATCAAAAGTATAGAGTTATACATATAGATGAAAACAACCAAACAACAGAAATTCAAAATGTTGATACAAAACAAAATTCTGTACAATTTCAAACAAATAGTTTTTCATATTATGCTATCATAACAGAAAAATTATCTCAAATTGCAACTCTTAGTTTGGATCAGCCAGTTTTAACGAGTGTGGGTGAAACTATATCTAGTTTGGCAGATGTATGGGATGGACAAATTGCTACAAAATTTGAGTATGGTAATGGAACAGAAGAAGAGCCATATTTAATAACATGTGGTCAAGAATTAGCTTATTTGGCTCAAGAAGTTAATAATGGAAATTTATATGAAGGAACCTTTTTTCAGTTAACAAGAGATATAGACTTAAATAATAATGAATGGGCTCCAATAGGAAATATGAATAACCCTTTTAAAGGTGTATTTAATGGTGCTGGAAGAAAAATTGTAAATGCTAAAATTACAATTTCAGGTTCATTACCTACACAGCAAGTTGAAACATATGGCTTTTTTGGCTCTATAGGTTCTGGAAGTTCAGAAACAATTATTAAAAATATTCGGATTTGATAATATTAATATAGTTTTTGAGCCAAGAGGTAGTACAAATAATAGAACAACTCGAAAAGGATATAATATTGGTTATGTTACAGGAACATTATTTAATAATGCAAAAGTTATAAATGTTAGTGTGAAAAATTCAAATATTCAAATGACAAGTACAGTATATGTAAGAAATTATTCATTTCAATTTTATATTGGAGGAATAGCAGGCTCTGCTCAAAATAGTAACGATGATTATACAGACCCTGGAGAAGAGAAAAGATATAGTATAGAAAATTGCTTTGTTTCATCAGATATTGATATTTATAATATTAGAAGCTATTCTACACGTAATTATTCATATTTAGCTAGGATACAGGCAGGAGGAATTATTGGTAATATTAATAAACAACCAGTGTGGCCTAAAAATTGTTTATATAGTGGAGCAATAGATAGTTATGGTTTTATAGGACCAATTTTTGGTGGATTAGTACAAACAGAAACAACATCAAATAATACAAATAACTTTTCCGCTCATTGGAATGGAAATCAGGCTGGTGGAAATTTATCAATAACAAGTTATTATACAAATTTTACGGCAAATGGAACTAGCTTCACATCATCAGAAATTAGTGGTACATCAACTTCATATTTATCTAATCAAATATCAAATAGATCAATTAATGGGGTAAAAGGTGTTAATAAAGGTATTTATTTAAACGACATTTCATCAATGCTTCAAAATTTAAATGATGGAACTTCTGATGTTAATTGGACTTATGAAAATGGAGATTTAAAGTTGATTGAAAGATTAACACCAAATATTACCCAACTAGAAACCAGTAAATATAAAGCACAAATAGTAGATAAATATAATACATGGAATTATACATATAAATGGTACAAAAATGGTACAATAGACACAAATTATACAAATGATATTTATGAAACAACACCTAATTATATAGAAGACCAAAATATTACTCTTATAGTAAAAGATGGAAAATACTATGGAACGATTAATTTTGTTGTTCAAAAATTGTATATTGCTATTGAATTTAATGTAAATAAAACGAATTCTTCTGTTGTGGCAAAATTAACAGGAACGGCTAAACCATATGTAAATGAAAATACAGATTATACATATCAATGGTATAAAGAAGATATTTCTGGAGAAGGTGGACCAATTGAAGGCGAGACTTCTTTAACATTAACTAATTTAGAAGAAGGTATGGATTATAGATTAGTTGCCACAAATAAAAACATACCAGAGTTAAATGCAGAAAATAGTTTTACTTTTGGAGATAGAACAGTAATATATGTAAATTATAGTGAAGGAAATGACTATAATGATGGTTATACTCCAGAAACAGCCGTAAGAACAATGCCAACAGCATACCAAAAATTAAATTCAAATGGAAACAGAAATACAAATGTAATTGTTGTTATAGGTAATTATAATACACAAGATGTTTTCTATAATACACAAGATTCAACTAATACTAATTATCAAAAACAAGCTACAATAACAGGAAAATATAAAGGTATAAATTATTCAGGATCTTTACAAATGTATTATAGTTACGGAAGTAGTGGTTGGGGATGGGATTATAGTTATAATTATAATTTTATAAATGCAGATACTACATTCCAATATTTAACATTTAATGGAAATAATACACATGCATATTTATATGCTCAAGGTCATAATCTAACAATGGGAAAAGGGATACATATGACAAATTATTCTGAGGCAAATACAAATCAAGGACTGATTTCAGGAAATGCACCAGGTTTTCACGTGCTAGGAGCATATTTACAATATAACAGAACAACATTGCCTAGAAATAATTCAAAAATTATTATAAAAAGTGGTGCATACGGTAGAGTTTTAGGTGGCGGAGGTTGTGGAACTTCGGATTATGCAGGACAACAGACCTCACATGATTTTACAGGTTCAAACTTAACGGATGATACATTTAAAGTAACTATAGAAATAAATATTGAAGAAAGTACAAAAGAAAATTATGCATATGATATAAACTTATTAGGTGGTGGTGCAACGGCAGGGAATATGTATGCAAATGCAACAATAAATATTAAAAATGGAGAAGTAGGTAGAGTATTAGGAGGTAGTATTGGGGATAGAACATATATCAGAAACTGGTATTATCCTGAAAACACTTATTTAGGGTCTTCAACAATTAATCTTACAGGTGGTACAGTTCAAGAGCTTTATGGAGGAAGTTTAGGTAGAAATATGTCTGCTATAGGAAGTGGAGATTCAAGTGCTGCAAATTTGACCTGTGATACATATTATTATGGAAATATAACAATTAATATTTCAGAAAATGCTATTATAAATAGTAATATTTATGGCGCAGGAGCAGGTGGTGTTACAGGTTATAATGAAAATTCTTCAGACCAATATAAGTCATATGGGGAGAATATAGAATCTACTGTAAATATGAATATTTCAGGAGGGCAAATAAATGGAAATATATATGGAGGCGGATATGGATATACAGAATATTTGACACAAAATGTAACAGCTCAAGATGGTGGAGCATTATATGGAACAAGTAATATCAATATATCTGGAAGTCCAACAATAATAGGAAATGTTTATGGAGCAGGATGTGGATATAATTATTCAAATAAAACTCAAATTGCCCAAATGGTTGGAAATAGTAATATAATAATTAAAGAAACACCCAATATACAAGGAAAAATCTTTGGAGCAGGTGCTGGAATTTCTGGATATGAACAAATGGCGCAACTTACAGGAAATACTAAAGTAACAATTGAAACAGACTTAAATATAGAAATTTATGGTGGAGGAAATATTGCAAAAACAATTGGAGAACCAACTATAAACCTTCAAACAGGTAACCATACAGAAAGTATTTATGGTGGAGGAAATTTAGGAGCAGTTGAAGGAACCTCAAATATTAATATAAATGGTGGTACACAAGAAAATGTATTTGGTGGTGGAAATGAAGCAAAAGTTACAAAAACGAATGTATTTTGTAATAATGGAACAACAACAAACACATATGCTGGAGGAAATAAAGCAGAAGTTGAAGAAACAAATATATATTGTAATGGTGGAAATAGTGAAAATGTATTTGGTGGAGGAAACCAAGCAGGAGTTATAAAAACGAATATATATTGTAATGGAGAAACCATAACAAATGTGTTTGGTGGATCAAATGCAGACGGAACAGTAAATGAAAGTAATATAGAAGTAAATAATGGAATTTTAGAAAATCTATATGGAGGAAATAATCAAGGAGGAACTACTCAAACCAGTAATATTTTAGTTAAAGGCGGAACTATACAAAATGTTTATGGCGGTGGAGATAAAGCAGAAACAATAACATCCAATATTAATACAATTTCAGGAACAATGATAAATATATATGGAGGAGGAAACCAAGCTGGAATTACAACATCAAATATTACAACAAATGGAGGAAATATACAAAATATATATGGAGGCTCAAATAAGAGTGGCAATGTTCAAGAAAGTAATGTTATAACAAATGGTTCGAAAGAAGATTTAAGTTTTACAATACAAAATGTATATGGAGGAAATAACCAAGGTGGAGAAACCAAAACGTCAAATGTTACAATTAATGAGGGAGGAGTTTATAATGTTTATGGTGGTGGAAACCAAGCAATTACAAATGAAACCAATGTACAAATAAATGGTGAAGTTAAAGAAAGTGTTTACGGTGGTGGAAACCAAGCAGGAGTTAATACAAATACAAATGTAAAATTAACAGGAGCAACAATTCATGACAATGTATATGGAGGAGGAAATGAAGGAACTGTTACGGGCGATACTTTTGTTTATGTGAAAAATTCAAAATTAATGAATAGTGTTTATGCCGGAGGAAATGGTTCAACAGCAACAGTTTTTCAAAATACAAATTTATATATAGAAGGAACTACAACTGAAATAACAAATAGTGCTTTTGGTGGTGGAAATAAAGCACAAACAGGAGACGAAGAATATAATAATTCAATAAGTACGGTAAATATTGTTGGCGGAAAGATCGGAAAAAATGTATATGGTGGTGCAAATACTTCAGTAGTTTATGGTATAACTAAAACAAATATTGGTTATGATACAGTACAAGATACAATATTAGAAAAAGGAAATATAGAAATTGAAGGAACGGTATTTGGCGGAGGAGAAGCAAATGAATCGGGCAGTGAAATATATGATTTCTCATTTATTAGTGTAACAAAAGGAATTGATATACAAATTAATGGAAATGGACACGAGAAATGCTCAATAAAAGGAAGTATATTTGGTTCTGGAAATGCCTCAAGTACTAGTGGAGAAAGTAATATAACAATAAATAATTATGGAACCAAAGATTCCCCAAAAAGCAATGTATCAATACAAAGAACAGATTGTGCAACAATTATAAATTCTGCAATATCTTTATCTGGAGCAACAGATAGAACAAATGAGTATTCAAGTGTATTTTTCTCTTTAAGTAGGGTTAGTAAAGTAAAACTAAAAAATAATTCAACATTATATTTATGTAATGGTGCAAATTTATTAAAAGAATTATGTAGTTTAGTAGATGTTGATGGAAATGAACAAAAGGGAACAGTAACAATTGACCAAGAAACTGGCGATACGGTAAAAAATGTAGACAATAGAATTTACATGTTAGAAGGAAAAAACTTAAATATTGCAACAAATGAGCAAGTTACAGCGTATGGAAAAGTACAAGGAATGTTTTTCTTCGGGCTATTTACAAACAGAAATAACCCAGGTACAAGTACGGGATTTTATCATGAAGGATATAATAATGGGGACACAATTACAAACCAGGGGACATTTATTTTAAATTCATATGCAATGGCACAACATATGGAAAATCATGATACAACAGTTGATGGATTTTACACCAATTATAATAAAGAAGGAATAATAAGAACAAACTATATAGAAACAACTCCAAAAGATGATGTTTACTATATATGGTTAGTTGGAGAAAAAATGGATGTTACAGTTTTTGATGTTAGCTTAACGGCTTCTAAATATGCAACATTAGGAACATATGAGTTATTATTAAAAGGCTTTTCAGATCCAAATATAAAATTTACTATAGCAGGTTTTTCATCAGGCCTTACAAATGGAATTTCATTAGTTAACCCAAATGAAATAAAATCAATAGAACCAGATGAAGAAAAGGCAAATTCACTTTATGGTTTAAGCATGAAAACGGGAAACATGGGGTGGACAACAAAAGGAGAAACTACATTTTTAACAGAAAATGGTGGAAAATATGTAGGTACAAACGATTATCAAGGAGATAACTCTAATTATACTCCAACACTTAATTTGTGTTTATACCATTCACAAAATATAACATTAAAACAAGCTTTAGGAGATGTAAAAATAAGGCTTCAAGTATTAACACCAATTGATGATTTAAATTATAAAATGTCATATATTGATATTAATATTACATTAACAAGTGCATTATATCAAAATGATTTTTATGAAGCAGCAATAACACCAGGACAAGAGTTTGGATTGTTTACAACAACAGAAACGACCATAACAGATAAAAGTGCATTTTCTGCATATTATTCTTTATATATAGATAAATTTTCTGAAAGTGACTATTACGAAAAATATAAAAATTTAAGTAGAGTACTAGTATCAAGAGATGTTAATGATAATCCATATTGTTTTCCTCAAAATACAAAAATAACGATGCTAGATATGAGAACAAATAAGTATTATTATTATATAGTAAGTAATATGGATGTTACAAATAATAAATACATATATAGTCTGAAAGACTTTATAGCTATGGGAAGCGATGACAGCTATTTTAATGAACAAATGGCATGTGATGAATATTTAGATATGGAAAAAAATCTTATTTATGAGAATTTTATTTTCCATGTTAATTTTGCAGATAGTAATGTTCCAAACAACATTGAAAATAATTCTTTATTAATGGAGTTAAGAGACCAAGAAGAACAGACTTTAATTGGAGTGCTAGGTATTCAAAGAGACACTATGAGATATACAGTATATAAAGAAAAAAGTGCAACAATAAAATTAGATGGAAATTTAGACCCAGAGACATTGTATTTAGGAAAGACATTAAAATTAAATGTTACAACAGATTTTACCCAAACAATTGTAAATTCTAAAACGGTATATGACACTCAATATTTTGATAAAAAGCTAGGAATAAAGATAAGTATTTATGATAATAATGGAAATAGATTAAATAATGATAGTTTATTAGGAGTGAATTTTGAATTAGATGGAAAATTATATTATCCTAGAATCGATGGTACAACTAGAATAAATATTGCTGAAAAGGTAACAGATGTTTTGGCAAAAATAAAAATGAATACTCAAAATAATACAACATTAGCAACGGGAGATTACAAAATAAAAATAGAATCATTTGGTTCATCTGATGGAATTTACTATGGTTTAACAGCATCAGACCAAATTGAGTTAGATGTTAGAATAATAAATTCATCATATGGCTTAAAAGTTACAACAGATGATGAATGTAAAATAGTAAATAAAGATACAAGTTTAAATAAAAGAGGAAATGATACGCTTGTTAGCAAAATAGAATATTCATCAGGATTAGCAAATCCTAATATTAGAGTTGCTTTATATAGAAGAGATTATTCTGAAATATATTCTCAAAAATATGAACTAGTAGATTTAAGAGAATTTATAAGAGATTATATTATTGAAACAACAACGGAAAAAGAATATTTAGTTACATCGGATCCTAAAAGTGAAATAAATTTTCAAGCAAAAATGAAAGAAAATTTAAAATCGGGTACATATAAATTAGTATTTAAACTATATGATGATGACGCTTTTGTAGGGGAAGCTTATGACTATATTGTAATTAAGTAGTAAAGGAAATAGGTTAAATGAAATATGATATAAAATCAATTGAAAAAAGAAAAAAGATTGCAAAAAATATAAAAAATATATTATATGTTATTCTTATTATTTTAATATATAATATGGTTTTAATTGGAGTTTCATCTACAAATAAATTTAAAAATATAAACTTATTTGGTTATAAATCGTATGTAATAACTTCAGCAAGCATGGAACCGGAAATTAAATCGGGAGATGTAATTATTTCAAAAGTAACTAAACAGCAGGATTTACAAAAAGGTGATGTAATAACATTTAGAAAAAATCAAGATGTTATTACACACCGAATTGTAGATATTCAAAATAATGAAGAAAAGAAGTATTATGTTACAAAAGGTGACAATAACAAATATGAAGATTTAGAAAAAATAGAGTATGGTCAAATAGAAGGAAAATATATTTTTAAAATTTCAAAATTGGGTAAATTTATAATATTATTAGATAACAAAATTGTAATTTTGATAATTATGTTAGTTATATTAATTTTGTGTTTTATGAAAATACAAAAAGATGAGAAAAAAGAAATTAGGAGAGAAAAGAAGATTGAAAGTAAAAAAGAAAACAAAGATTAATTTTTTTAAAAAGGCTAAAGTTAATAAAATTATATTTAAATTTTTGTATGTAGTACTTATTATAAATTTGCTATATAGTGTTATTTTCCTAATAAATACAACAATAACTAAAAGAAAATATTTACATGTATTTAATATTAGTTTTTTTGTTATGAAAGATAATTCTATGAAAGGCGATATTTCAAAAAATGATTTAATTATAGTAAAAGATATAAAAAAAGATTTAAATGTAAATGACATAATAGTGTATAATTTAAAAGGTAAAATTAAAGTGAACAAAGTTATTAATATATATAATGATTATGCCACGGGGAAAAAAATATATGCAACAAAATCTAGTTCGAACCAGTATCCAGATTTAGAACAAATTTCTTTAAATCAAGTAATTGGAAAAAAAGTTTACAAAGTGCCATTAGTTGGTTTAAGTGTTAAATTATTAGAAACGAGACTTGGTTCTTTATGTACATTTATTGTTTTGGTTTTTATGTTTTATAATAATATTTATAAATACAAAAGACAAAAAGAAAGAAATAGAAAGAAAAAAAAAGAAATGGAAGAATGAAAAATAATTTTAAGTTTATAAAAATAGAAAAAAGTAATAATCTTTAATAAAACACATAAAATTATAAAAAAAGAAAAAGGAGATTAAAGATTATTATGTCATTTATGAAAAAGATTAATAATAAGGCAAAAATAATAACAATGTTATGCCTTACTTTATCAGTTTTTACTTTAACAATAATTGCAAATACAAGAATTACTCAAGAAAAAGAAACTAATGTAGCAACTTTAAGTAATAAAAAAATAGGTTGGGGAATAAAGAGAAATGACAACCATAATCAACCATCTTTAGGAGAAGAAAATAAAAAATTAATAGATAAATATAATGGCATAGCAATGGGCAATAATGAAGACAAGTTTGTTTATTTAACATTTGATTTAGGTTATGAAGCAGGATATACGGCAAAAATTTTAGATGACTTAAACCAAAGAAATGCTAAAGCAACTTTCTTTATCACTGCCCATTATTTGAATTCTGCTCCAGATTTAGTAAAAAGAATGATAGATGAAGGGCATATTGTAGGAAACCATACGGTAAACCATAAAAGTATGCCCGATATATCGGATGACGAGATTAAAACAGAACTAATGACTTTAAATCAAGCATTATATGATAAATTTGGTTATGAAATGAAATATATGAGACCACCTAAAGGAGAATTTAGTGAAAGAACATTAAGCCTTACAGAAAATTTGGGATTTAAAACTGTCATGTGGAGTTTTGCGTATGTAGATTGGATAGAAGAAAAGCAGCCAGCTAGAGAAGAGGCACTAAATAAAATTATATCAAACTTACACAATGGAGAAGTTATGTTATTACATGCAACTTCAAAAACAAATGGTGAAATTATGGGAGATATAGTAGATAATATAAGAAAAGAAGAAGAACGATTAGAGCAGATTTCTAATGATGAATTTGCTTTATATGGATATATAAGAAAA